>Ga0163144_10005360_pt1 | contig 28464 bp, 26 predicted proteins | sample OliLak19BULKMAT1_FD_123175 | JGI IMG/M metagenome (GOLD analysis project Ga0163144, IMG submission 123175) | Freshwater microbial mat bacterial communities from Lake Vanda, McMurdo Dry Valleys, Antarctica - Oligotrophic Lake LV.19.BULKMAT1 | ecosystem: Environmental > Aquatic > Freshwater >... | reverse complement strand
TGCTATCGATGTTAAATCACCAGTGGACCCCATTCATTGGTTTCTCGATTCGAAAGAGGATGTTCGTTCTTCCTATTATCTTGAGGATGTAGCAACGGAATTTGATATTCAAGGTTTAGAATTAGATTGGGTCTGTCTTACGTGGGATGCGGATTTCCGATATACGAATAACGGATGGGAACATCGTTCGTTTTGTGGTACTAAATGGAATCATATCCGATCGAGTGATAGACAGTCCTATCAAAAAAATGCTTATCGCGTCTTATTGACCCGCGCGAGACAAGGGATGGTTGTTGTGATTCCTGAAGGAGATGTAGAGGATCCAACACGACTGCCGGAATTCTATGATAAAACGTATGAATATCTAAAAAGCTTGGGTATTGCTGAAATCTAATTATTCCTGACCATTACGTCTTTGCCTCATCAACTCCCTCAAGATGCCTTTTCCTTTAAGTGACCCGCGCAATTTGCGGATGTCTTTTGATGATAATATTCTTTTTTTGGTCATATTTTTTAATTTATTCCTTATTCTCCGGCGATTGTCCCTTCTTTTTTGAAGAGGAGCAGGAAGCTGCGGTTGCTTTTGGGAGAACCTGCTGAGACGACGGTAAAGACGGCAATAATAACAATGATCGCGCCGATCAGGGAATGGATCGGGAGGTGTTCATGGTTTAAGGTGACACCGAGAAAGACGGCGATGACGGGATTAATATAGGCGTAAGTCGAGACTTTCCCGATCTCGACGTGACGGATCAGGAAGTTATAAGACGAGAAACCAATCAGTGAACCAAAGACGATCAGGTAAGTAAAAGCGAGGAGGCTTTTTGTCGAGGCTTGGGAAAAATGGAATGTGGTGTGATCCCCCTGGATGAAAGCTAAGAGCAGAACGACGACACCCCCGGCCAACATCTGGCAGGCGGTAAAGGTGAAGGGGTCATGCACTTTAATATTCCGAATGCGCACCGAGGCGTAGGCCCAGAGTGCAGAGGATATCAAAGTCACAAAGGCACAAACAATTTGCACCGGGCGCCAACTGGCTTGGTGGGGGCTCAAGAGGAGATAGATGCCCGCAAAACCGAAAATGATCCCGGCGATCTTCACGGCAAAAACCCGGTCCCGTTTATGGTGGTGAAGAGTCAGGAGGAACATAAACAAAGGAACTGTCGAATAAATCAACGCGACAAAACTGCTGTCCAGATACTGGACGACGGTTGTCCCGACGGCATTCCCGCAAGGCACCAGGAGGATACCCGTAATGATCGCCTCACGGAGTTCCACCCGCGAGGGACGAGCCCCACCGATCAAACGGCTCCACAGATAGAGGATAAATCCCGCTAGGGCGAAGCGGCTGCCACTCAGTAAAAGAGGGGGCAGGGTTTCTACAGAATATTTCATCCCCAGGTAGGTCGAACCCCAAATGAGATAAATGGCGCAAAACGCCAAAATGATTTTGAACTTCATGGCATTCGGATGACTCATGATGGGGAGAAAAGAATATATTAGTGTCCCTGTGCGGCTTTTGCAAAGGCTAGGGCTTCCTCGGGCGTGAGCAATTTGCCTTCGAGCTGCAGGTCTGAGATTTCGTCGAGGATTCTGCCCATGGCGGGGCCGGGGGCAAACCCGATAGCCATGAGGTCGCGCCCGCTGATCAAGGGTGGTGGAGCAATTTGCGCGGAGCCGTACTCCTCCTCCTTGGCGAGCAGAAATTCGTAATTGTCGAGTTTACGGTGGCTGGAGAGACAGTCGGATTTATGCAGGCAGAGTTCATCCGGGTAAGTCGGGCGTGCCATCATGCGTTTGAGCGTGGAGCTTTTCATCTTCCGGACATCCTTGAATTGCATGTGGTAGAGCACGAGATCGTGGACACTCGAGATGAGGGCATTGGAGGCTTTCAAACGGCGGAGGATCTCCACGGCGAGGTCCGCACCGCGTTTCTCGTGTTCATAATGATGAGGAATACCTTGCTCATCGAAGCTCAGGCACAGGGGCTTTGCGATGTCATGGAATAGAACTGACCAGGCGAGTGCGGGTGAGGGATCCTCAAGGGAATCGAGCATCAGGCAAGTGTGTGTCCAGACATCACCCTCGGGATGCCATTGGGGTGGCTGGGGACAGTCTACCATGGCCAAGGCCTCGGGAAGGATGAACCCGAGCAAATGGCTCTGGCGGAGGAGGTCGAGCCCGTGACCCGCCCGTGGGCCGGTGAGGATCCGGGTCATTTCCTCGCGGATACGCTCTGCGCTGACAGTGGTGATCTGTGGGGCGAGCTCCTGGAGAGCATCCCATGTGGTGGGATCGACTGAAAAATCGAAGCGATTGGCAAAACGGATACAGCGCAAGAGGCGGAGTTTATCCTCGTTGAAACGCAGGGCAGGCTCTCCAATCGCCCGGAGCATTTTGCCCGCGATATCGGCTCGGCCATCCACATAGTCGAGGGTTTCGCCCGTCAGGGGATTAAAGAAAAGGCCATTGATGGTAAAGTCTCGGCGGCGAGCGTCCTCTTGGGCTGTGGTGAAATGCACGGACTCGGGGCGCCGTCCATCGGCGTAATAACCGTCATTACGGAATGTGGCGACCTCGGTCGGGATGCCTTCATCGATGACGAGGATGACCCCGTACGAGATCCCGACAGCCTCGGTACGTGGAAAAAGGGACTGGACTTCGGAGGGAGTCGCACTTGTGGCGACATCATAGTCATGGGGAATGATTCCCATGAGCATGTCCCGTACGCAGCCACCTGCGAAATAAGCGGTGTGGCCGGCGTTTGCCAGGGTGTGAACGATCCTAGTCGCGTTTGGCCGGTTCATGATGTTGCTTGTAGAAAATGTAAATCAGTCCACCGGGCAAACTGATGATCAAACCGACGATAAAACTCATTAATCCGATACTCAGAGCGGCGGCGGCGGCGATGCCCTGATGGACGGTCAGGAACCGGACATAGAGGCCTTCACGTACTCCGAGACCGCCGGGCGTGACGGGAATCGAGATCAGGAGATTGATCATCGGTACGATAAAAAGGAGTTCCCTCAGTGATGTGCCATCGGGGACAAAGGTCAGGGCCAGAAAATAAGTCGAAAAGACACCTGCCAGATGGACGGTAATGGAGATAAAGAGAGACTCAAAAAAGATCCGGGGATGGTGGGCATAAATCTGGTAGGCATCCACGAGCTCGACACATTTTTCACGGAAAGGAATTTTCGAGAGGAGCCAGCCGATAAAAGGGACTCTTTGGGGGAGGGAACGCCATAATCCGATGACCATGACGGATAGGCAGCCGATCATGATCAACGTCGCAGCGTAGACAACAGTCCTGGTCTTCGGTTCGGAAAAAGCCTCGTGGATATTCAAGATCAGCATAGCCCCGAAAAGGATGAAAAGCCCCATGAGCCCGATGAGACGGTCGACGACGATGGACATCAGCACACTGGTCTTTTTTTCAGGAACCCCCTTGATGGCGTAAATGAGTTTAATCAAGTCCCCGCCGGTACCTCCGGGCATGAAGTTATTAAAAAACGCGCCGATCCAGTTAATACAAAGCGTATGGCGGATCGTGAAATAGATGCCTTGGACGGTGAGCAGGAGTTTCCACCGCACGGAGGTGATAAAGATCATATAGAAAGCCAGGAATACGGACGGGATCAGGTAAAGATAGTTTGCTTGTGCCAAGGTCTCCGGCAGGTCCCGCATGGACTCTTTATTCCTCTGGTAAATCATGAAGAATATCGCGAGGGCAATGACGACCTTAATCAAAGTCCAGCTGAGGGATTTTATTTTTTGTTTCATTTCGGTTTGATTAATCTCTCAAGGATTTCACGGCTCGCGACCACGTCTTCCGAACGAGTCCGGGGACTGAGCTCGATGACCTTGATGGCATCTTTTGCAAGATAAGGAGCTAAAATCCCAAAGTCGATATTTCCTTTGCCTACCGGCTGATGATCCTTATCGGGTTTGATGACATCATGAATATGCCATCCAGCCCGGTAGGAGTCGGTGAGTGCCAAAAGATCGGTGTGCCTCATGAACCCAAGGAAATCCCGGGATTGGGCGTGCCCCGTATCATGCCAATAACGCAGGGTGCTTCCTTCAAAATGCTTAAACAGCACGGGCAACTCGCGTTCAGACGGGATTTCCTCGTAAAGGTAGCGGGTTTCAGCCCCGAGGATGATATTTTGCTGGGCGGCGTACGCGACGATAGGTTCGAGGGTTTGGATCATGGAGTCCCATGCACCCACGATTTTTTTCTCGCGTTCCATCACCGAGCGGAGCTTGATTTCGGCGTATTCCTTAGAGTTTTTCTTTTCCTGTTTGTAGAGGGCGACGAGTTGCTCGGTGTAGTTTTTCATCGGGACGATGCCGAGGTGGAGGACGACGGCTTCCGCATCGAGGCGTTTGGCGAAATCGATGGTTTGGCGTGTTTGCCGGATGGCACTGGAGCGTTCAGTCGGGCTCCGGCCTGAAAAGAGGAAATGATTTGGTGCGGCATCATGGACACCGGCGGGCAAGGGGCAGAAATTATGGAGGCTGCGGATGCGGATGAGTTTGTCTTTGTGGGCGCGCAAGATGCCTTCCACGAGCGAGAGTTTTGTACCGTGGCCGAGCTCCACAGCCTCGAAACCCAGATCCTTGATCTGTTCGAGCATTTTCCCGCCGTCATTGTGGCGGTGGGAATTCCAGCATGTGGAAAGGGAAAACATGGTCAATATAGATAAAGGAAACCGTTTATCTGTGCAATCCTGATACAAAAAAAAGCCCCGGTGATTTACCGGGGCTTTTAAATTTGTCGTCCGGTGAGGGACTAGAGCCTATTCATTCCAATCATCATATTGAAACGGGCTGTTTTTTCTTTGCGACGTTTTTTGTCCCCGGGCTTCTCATAGAAGCGGCGGTTACGCACATCACGCAGAGTACCTTCGCGATCGAGTTTCTTTTTTAAACGACGCAAAGCTTTATCAATTGTCTCACCTTTTTTTAGTCTGATTTCTGGCATAATGTTATATTCACCCCGCTTTCTCTTATATTTAAGGGAGGTGAATATTGGCAATTCTTCCCCCTCTGGTCAATGATCTGGTTGATATTTTTTAATATTGACCGTTATGATAATTATAAAACATTGCATTAGAGCTTCTTATTAAGAATTTCCTACAGGAGTAATCATGATTGAAATTAAGTAAAAACACATAAAAAGCGGGGTGCGTATTCATATTTCAGGGTGATAAATCATTCAAACAGGACGGAAATCATTGTCGTCTAGTTGATCCGGGTCGGGTAGATTTTTTCTATCTGAAAGGATGAACTCAAGTCTTGTCCATTTTGGTTTCAGGATTAGGATTTTAAATCCATGGCCACTCCTTTTGCACATCTTCATCTTCATACCGAGTATAGTTTACTCGATGGATTTGTGCGTATTCCGGATTTGATGAAGAAAGCCCGTGCGCTGGATATGCCTGCTGTGGCGATTACCGACCACGGGAATATGTTCGGTGTGGTGGAATTTTATCAAGAGGCCCAGAAAGAGTTTAAGTCCGCCCAAGCAAAAAATCCGGACAAAGAGATCAAACCCATCAATCCGATTATTGGTTGCGAGGTGTATGTGGCCCCGGGGGACCGACGAGAAAAACAGGCGACCAGCGGACGTGATGCCTCTTCCCATTTTACTCTTTTGGCGAAGAATGAGGAAGGTTACCAGAATCTCGTCAAACTCGTGAGTGCGGCTTATTTGGAAGGTTTTTATTATAAGCCCCGCATCGACCATGAGCTTCTGGAGAAACATTCAAAAGGGATTATCGCTTTGAGCGGGTGTTTCAAGGGGGAGATATCCCAAGCGATCCTGAATGGTAACGAGAAAAAAGCGCGTGATCTAGTCGGAAAATTCAAGAATATCTTTGAGCCCGGTGACTTTTACCTCGAAATGCACAACCATTTGCGCGACGAGAACGCGCAGGTCAACCGTTCCCTCGTGCAATTTGCGCGGGAATTCTCCCTGCCACTGGTCGCCACGAATGATGTACACTTTCTCGAGCGCAGCCATCACGAGGCACACGATGTCCTGATCTGTATCGGCACCGGGCACAATCTCAGTGACGAGAAAAGATTGCGGTATTCACCCGAGCTTTATCTCAAAAGTGGAGATGAGATGCTTTCGCTTTTTGCCGAGCACCCGCAGGCCGTGAGGAATACCCTGGAGATTGCCGAAAAATGCGATGTGAAGTTTGAATTCGGCAAAAATAAGTATCCGAAATACAATCCCCCGGGAGGCTTGAGTGAGGAAGAATACTTCCGAAAACTTTGTTATGAAGGTTTCGAGAAACGTTACGGGTTTGATTACCGGTATCCGGACAGGGCTGATGAGGGCAAAATGTCCCACAATAGCCGCGGAGAAAAGGTTCCTGCTAAGGTTTTATCCGACCGGTTGGTTTACGAGATCGGAGTCATTGAAAATACAGGGTTCCTAGCCTATTTCCTGATTGTTTGGGATTTTATCCATTGGGCAAAGACCAATGGGATCCCCGTGGGGCCTGGGCGTGGTTCCGCCGCCGGATCGATGGTTGCCTATTCTATGGGCATTACCGATTGTGACCCGATCCGGTTCGACCTTCTTTTTGAAAGATTCCTGAATCCAGAACGTATCTCACCGCCCGATATCGACGTGGACTTTTGCCAGACGGGTCGTGAGCGGGTCATTCGTTATGTCCGCGAGAAGTACGGCGAGAAAAATGTCTCGAATATCATTACATTCGGCACGATGGGGGCAAAGTCTGTCGTTCGTGACGTGGGCCGGGTCATGGGCTGGACCTATGGCGAGGCTGACCGGATCGCGAAAATGATCCCGACAGAACTGAATATTTCCCTGAATAGCTACGAAAAAAACGGCAAAAAAGTCGATGGGGCCATTGATAAGAATCCCGAGCTCAAACAAGCCGTCGAAAACGAGGCGGCGACAAAGGAACTCTGGGAATACGCCACCTTACTGGAAGGCATCTCGCGTAATGCCGGTGTGCATGCAGCCGGCGTGGTCATCGGAGACCGTCCTTTGGATGAATACATCCCGTTGGCCCGTGATGCCAATGGCCAAGGTGTCGTGAGCCAATATCCGATGGGTCCGCTCGGGGAACTGGGCATGCTCAAGATGGACTTCTTAGGGCTGAAAACCATGACGGTCATCCAGGATGCCATCGACCTGATCAAATCAAATCGGGGCCTTGATTTACAAATCCTCGATGTCCCTCTCGATGATCAGAAAACTTTCGACATCCTCAATAAAGGGATGTGTTCGGGGGTATTCCAGCTGGAGTCCGGTGGTATGGTCGATCTGTGCCGTCAATTCCAGATCGTCAGTGTCGATGACCTCGTCGCTTTGATCGCCCTTTATCGGCCTGGTCCGATGGCCTTGATCCCGGATTATATCAAATACAAGAAAGGCGAGGCCGAAGTCGTTTACGCCCATCCGCTACTGGAGCAGGTCTGTGCCGATACCTTTGGCATCATGATCTATCAGGAACAGGTCATGAAAGCGGCTTCTGTCCTCGCCGGTTACACCCTCGGGGGCGCGGATATGCTCCGCAGGGCCATGGGCAAAAAAGATGTCGAAAAAATGAAGCAGGAACGGGCGAAATTTGTCGAAGGCGCGAAAACGCTCAACGATATTCCGCAGAAAAAGGCCGAAGAACTCTTTGATTTGATTGAGAAATTTGCCGGTTACGGCTTTAACCGTTCCCACTCGGCGGCATACGGCCTCGTGAGTTATTGGACTGCCTACCTGAAGGCGAATTATACCGTGGAATTCATGGCGGCGGTGCTTTCAAATGAAGTCAATAACACAGACAAGATCGCCTATTATGTGAATGCCTGCCGCGAGTTGAATTTAAAAATCCTGGCGCCGGATGTGAATGGCAGCGGGTCGAAATTTAGCGTGGAAAACGGGCAGATCCGTTACGGGCTGTCCGCCGTGAAAAATGTCGGTGAAGTCGCCGTGGAAGCGATTATCAAGGAACGCGCTGAAAACGGGGCATTTAAGGATATTGAAGAATTTTGCGAACGGGTTGATTTGCGTGTGGTGAATAAGAAAGTGATCGAAAGCCTTGTTAAATGTGGTGCTTTCGACTCCATACGGACAGGTTCACGCCAAGGCCTTTTCTTGTCGATCGATATGTATCTGGACCGGGCCGCCTCCCACCAGCGGGACAAGGCCAGCGGACAGAATTCACTTTTCTCCCTCATGGATGAAGGGGTGAAAGAGACTTTTAAGGGAAAGAACAATGCGGACTCCCTGGAGGAATGGCCGACATCTGAGAAGCTCGGGTTTGAAAAGGAATTACTCGGGTTTTATGTGACGGGACATCCTCTTGATGAGTACCGCGCGACGATAGCGTCCCTGTCTTTGAATTCGATCCTCGAGATTGCCGACCTCCCCGACCGCAGTTTTATCCATGTGGCGGGCATTATCGCTTTAGCAGACAAGAAACTCAGCCAGAAAGACGGCCGCCCATGGGCGATTATCCAGCTCGAGGACCTCACCGATGGCATGGAGATGATGGTTTTCTCCGATACGTACGAAAAATGCGCCCTGCAATGTAAAGCCGGTGAAGTCGTCGTCGTGGCAGGAACAATCGATGCCCGTGAGGAACGCCGCAAATTGCGCGTGACAGAGCTTTTTTCACTGAAGGATGCCATGCAACGTTTTGGCAAACAAATCATCGTGCAGGTAAGGGCTACCGCACAATTTTCGGATAACCTGGGCAAATTGCGCGGGCTTTTCAGTGAGTATCCCGGGCGTGTGAATGTCCTCCTGCGTGTGGATCTGGAATCCGGTGACCGTGTCTATATCGAGACGGATGAACGTTTCAGTATCAATCTCGCCCCTGAATTCTGCACCCGACTCGAGTCCATCGTCGGCAAGACTGGTTACTCCCTTAAAGGCAAAATCGACATCGCCCCGCCCCCCGATAAAAAGCCTTGGATGAAACGTAACCAGAAACCACAGGGATAGGATTTTTTCAGCCAAGGCAAAGGTGTTTGATCAGGAAATCAATGGGATGATCTTGGTGGTTAAATTCGTGGGCGCCGTCAAATTCGTGATATTCAAATGCTCCGGGGATTTTGAGTTTCTGATAAGTTTTTTTAATTTCAGGGGCGAGCCTTCGGGCGTGTTTGACATCAAAAAGCTCATCTTTTTTCCCGACTTCGATATAGAGGGGGCGAGGGCAGACGAGCCGGGCGATTTCTGTGTCGAGAAAAGTATTCCCCGAGTTTAACCATGTCCAGTCCGGCCAATCTACGATGAAACGGTCATTAAAAAAGCAAGAGCTCGCAGCGGCCTTTATCCGGAGGTCGATGGCGGCTGTAAAAAGGGTGTAGAATCCCCCGTAGGAAAGGCCGATCATGCCGACTTTTGAGGAGTCGATCTCTTTGAGTGTAAGCAAGTGGTCGAGGGCGCGTTGGATTTTGAAAATTTCGAGTGCCGTGATGGAGCCACCCAGTTGTTTGAGCTGGATGTCGATTTTTTGGCGGTCATATTTCGGACCGAGGTTTTCTCCCCAGAGCAATATTTGCGGACAGAAAATAGCGAAACCTTTTTCGAGGAGCCGACGGCCCATATTGGTATAGTTCCAGTAAGGAAGGATTCCTGAAACATTCTCGGGTGCACCTGCCCCTCCATGCTGGAGAATGGCGAGGGGATAAGGCGCGGTGCAATGGTGGGGGGTGGCAAAAATCCCATAACAACTCACGCCGGGCATGACAGTGATATTCATGCGGTAAAAACTCCCGGCATCATCGCGGCCGATGAATTGTTTTTTGGCTCGGGGTGCCGCGAGTGTATCCGGGCGGGGTAAAAGGGGCCAACCGAGCATGCTTTGGAGCTGGGTGCGTCCTTTGCGTGTGGACTGGCGGTAGGCCGCCAGTGAGCGGGTGTCGGGTGAGAAAAACTTTTCGCGTACAGCGCGTGACTCTGCGCGGCGCCCTTTGATGAGAGCTTCTATTTCATCGAGTTGTTTTTGTCGATATGGTCGAGAATCGACAAAGTCCTCGGTGTGATACTTCTTACCCGGATATTTGTCCGCAAGAAAGGTGCGGTAGTCTTTGTGTTCTTTTTCCATACAAGAGGAGGACTATGTGTTTGCACCTCTCTGGTGTCAATATACTTTCAAGCGGGTCAAGAGAGAGTGATGAACTCCACCTCGGTGCGGAATTGTTTTTTGAGGTGTAAATTACCGAGCTGGTGATCGACCTCGTCGAGGAGTTCATCTTTACGGTTGACCGGAATTTTCCGGGGATGCAGGTCGAGGATGTCGAGACATGCATCGACGATGTCGAAAGTGCTGTCCTGATCGATTCTCTTGATCAGCCGGCGCAGTTGGGTCATGTAAAGGAGTGAAAGGTATTCTTCTTTCCGTCCAGGATTACCTGTTAGATCGTCGAGGTGGCGCTTCCATATTTTTCCACACGCGTTTTTTACTTTTTCACGCTGGGTGATATTGCCGATATTTTTGGTGAGTTCACGTGCAAATGCCTGATATTGGTCGATTTTTAGTCCGACCTCACTGCTGTTGACGGCTGCAAGGGCTGATTGGATAAACTGTTTTGTTTCGTCACCGAGGGCAAAACTGACCTCCCTGACGAGTTCGGAAAACAAACTTTCAGAGAAAAGGGTGGGGTCTCTGGGGGTCGGGGGTTCTATAATCACGGATTGATCCGGAGACTTTTCCTTTGGATCTTTTTTAGATGGTTCGGGAATATTTTGTGCTGTGATAACTCCGGGGATCTCCACCGGGTCGATCTCAGAGGAAGGAGTCTGTGCTACGGTTTCAGGGGTGGATTCAACTAAAGGAGCTTCGGGAATATTCTGATTTGTGAGGAGTTCTTTCTGGTAAGCCTGTTTGATTAGGAACTGTTGATGGGTTTCGAGAGTGTGACAGACCTCCATCATGGATTGAGGGCGGTCATCGGCTGATTTTTCCATCATGTTTAAAAGGATGACCGCCATGACTGGATCAATGTCGGGATTTAATGTGGCTGGGTCTGGAGGAGTTTCATTCAGGTGTTTAGCCATGATCAAGGGGCTGCTTTTCCCGTCATACGGCGGGCGCCCGGTGAGCATGTGAAAAAAGGTCGCTCCCAGCGAATAAATATCTGTCCTGTGATCGACTGGGTCGGATTGGACTTGCTCTGGGGAAATATAATAAGGGGTTCCGAGGGGAGCTCCTGTTTGGGTCATGCCCAGGGAGTGGGGATCACCCAAGAGTCCGATTTTTGCCAAGCCAAGATCGGTCATCTTCAAGAATCCGAGGTCACTTAAGATGAAATTATCAGGCTTGATATCACGGTGGATTACCCCGGCTTCATGGGCATGAGCCAAAGCGTGGCAAGCCTGGATCATCAGGTTAATCGCATCATTGGTATGAAGAATCCCCTCTTTTTCCAGTAATTGCTTAAGATTGAGGCCATCGACATACTCCATGACCATGTAGCTCATTCCGTCACAATCATTAAAGTCATAAATCTGGACAATACTCGGATGATTAAGCCTCGCTGCGGCCCGGGCCTCTTTTTTAAAACGGGATTTGTACTTTTGGTCGTGACTAAGATGGGGAGGCAGTATTTTTATCGCGACAATCCGATCCAAATGTTGATGCAGTGCTTTATAAACTCGGCCCATGCCGCCTTCACCGATAAATCCCACAATTAGATATGAATCGATGTATTTATCGATTAAATTATCAGGGTTTTCTATAAAATCTATATCTTCCGTAACGGCCATTAATTAGCATTTAATAACATAAATTTTATTTTCTGGAACATCTTTTTTGCGAAAAATAACAAACATGGCTGGAATGAGATGATTTCCATACTGTTTCATAAAAAATAAATCAGGTATAAAAATCTTGTAACAGGATGAAATTCTTCCGGATATAGTAAAAAATAGGTTGTTTTACCGATTGAAAATTTTGCTGGGCATGGCTTACATAAGGGTCGATGTTTTTCGGTAATGTAAAATTTGACTCTGGTGACCAGATATTTGTCTGGGCTTACCACTGGTTTTTGAGCTTGTTTGCAGCTGTCCCCTGGCTGCAATTTGCTCTAGCTGTACTCTTGATGACAGTGCCCGTGCTTCTGCTTTTTCCGACCCTCATGGGGTTGACGACATGGGCGGAGCGCCGTGTCCTCGCCCGGATCCAGAACCGGATGGGTCCGAACCGTGTAGGGCCTTTTGGATTACTCCAATTCATCGCGGACGGCATAAAAATGCTGATTAAAGAGGATATTATTCCGCGTGCGGCTGATAAATTCCTCCACACACTGGCACCGATATTAATCGTGATCCCCCCCTTTTTGGTTCTGACTTTGCTTCCAGTCGGAAGGAATATGACGGTTGTGGTCAGTGACGTGGGATTAATTCTCTTTTTTGCATTAAGCGGGTTTGGCACACTGGCCATTTTCTTGGCAGGTTGGTCATCGAGGAATAAATTCTCAGTGATCGGAGGAATGCGTGTGGTGGCCCAGACTATTTCCTATGAGTTACCTTTGATTCTTGCAGCTTTGTCTGCGGTATTTGTCGCAGGGAGTCTCTCGATGGTGAGTATCGTAGAGAGTCAAGGGGGAGGATTCCTCAATATCCTTTCTTGGAATGTCTGGACACCATGGGGTTTCGCAGGGTTTGTCATTTTCTTTATTGCCGGGCTAGCAGAAATCAACCGTTGCCCATTTGATATTCCTGAGGCGGAGTCGGAGATTGTCGCCGGACACTTGACCGAATACAGCGGGTTCAAATACGCCCTGTTTTTCGTAGCGGAATATCTCTCCGCATTTGCCATTGCCGGATTGGCGACGACACTTTTTCTTGGCGGGTGGAATGGCCCGGTCATCGGAGAGGTGCAGATCCTGCCATCATGGTTCTGGTTCCTCATCAAGATGTACGCTTTGGTCGTAGTCATGATTTGGATCCGCGGGACACTACCGCGTCTGCGTTCAGATCAGCTCATGTCGTTGGCATGGAAATTCCTTTTACCACTTACTATTGTAAATTTGATTGGATCGGCTATCTACACCTTGACGGCTCAGGCCGGGCCGTGGATGTGGGTAGCTGGCTGGTTAATCAGTGCTGTTTTAATCGGGACTACTTACCGGGTGCTCGTGCAAATTGTTTATACTAAAGATGCGAAAAAGAGGGAGTATCGTTATGCCTGAACTCTCCGTGCAACTCCTCATTTTTATGTTCTTAGGCACGGTCGTCTTGGCCTGTGCGATTTATGCAGTGATATTAGTGGACTTGATTCGCGCAGGTTATGCCTTGATATTTTCGCTTGCGACATTGGGAGGGATTTACATTGTTTTAGGTAATGACTTTCTAGGGGCGGTACAGATTCTCCTCTATACCGGGGCGATTGCCGTTCTTGTTTTATTCGTCGTGATGCTCACGCGCAAATCCGTCGATGGGATGGGACGCGCGGAGAAAAAGCAGGACTGGATATGGGGCGGGGTATTATCGGGCGGTCTTTTCCTGCTTCTTTTTATCGGGATAAATAAACATAAGGATTTTGCATCCGGCCTGCCCCCGATTGTTCCCCAGAGTGATTTAACTCTGCAGGCATTTGGTATGGCTTTCACAGAGGAATACTTTGTGCCCTTGCAAATCATGGGAGTATTACTCACCGCCGCTTTTATTGGTGCAGCACTCATTGCTCGTCCGGAGAAAAAAGGGGATGAATCCGGCAAAGACATGGGGGCCGGATCATGACTTTAGGTTTTATTTTAATTATTTCTGCTGCGTTATTTTGTATCGGGCTTTTCGGCGTGTTAAGCCGCCGGAATATGATTGTGATCCTTTTCAGTATCGAGTTGATGTTTAATGCAGCGCATTTGAACCTGATCGCATTTTGGCGGTTTGGTGAGAATCCCCTTGCTATCTCGGGCCTCATGTTTGTCCTTTTTTCACTAGCCATCTCCGGTGCCGAGGCGGCTATTGGCTTGGCCTTGATTTTACGGCTTTATCGTCATTATAAATCAGTCGAGACACAATCCATCACGGAGCTAAAAGGTTAATTCCCATGGAAATCTGGACCAATATCCTTTTGCTTATGTTAATCGGGCCTTTTATGGCAGCGATTTTTGGTGTCTTTGGCGCGGTGAGAGCCCCTAAAAAATACATTCTTGTTTCCATAGGTGGTATTGCCCTGTCCCTTGTTTGTTCTTTGGGTTTCCTTTGGATATTGGGAGTCATCAAACCCGCTGGATTGCTCGTGACGCAATTTGCCTGGATGGATTTTGCCCACTCATCCATTCCGATGTCTTTTGTGGTTGATCCCCTGTCGGCGGTGATGTGTTTTGTGGTCTCTTTTGTGGCACTATTGGTTTTTATTTTCTCGTCGGGGTATATGGAGCATGACGAGAGGAAAGCGCGTTATTTTTGTTTCTTGAGTTTTTTTACTGGGGCCATGCTTGGGACAGTGGTTTCGAATAGTTTACTGACATTTTTGATTTTCTGGGAAATGATGGGATTGGCTTCATATTTACTCATTGGATTCTGGTATCAGAAACCTTCCGCCGCGGCTGCCGCGCAAAAAGCATTCCTGACGACGAGGATCGGTGATCTCGGGCTCTTGGCCGCTGTGTTTTTCCTGTATAATAAAACAGGAACCCTCCTTTTCTTTGATCATGGTGCGGGTCTGCTTGAGCCTGCACAAATTGCTTTATTGCAAAAGGCGGGTCTCTGGGCGGGAGCCGGCTACCTCTTTTGGGTTTGTCTCCTGGCTTTTTGGGGAGCGGTCGGAAAATCCGGCCAGATCCCGCTCCATGTGTGGTTACCCGACGCTATGGAAGGCCCCACACCTGTATCTGCCTTGATTCATGCCGCGACGATGGTGGCCGCTGGTGTCTTCCTGATGTGTCGGCTTTATCCCCTGTACGAGAGTGTTGACGGGCTCTTGACTCTGATTACTTGGGTGGGAGCCATCACCGCCATTTTTGCCGGAATGATCGCCATTGCCCAGAGTGATATTAAAAGAATCCTCGCTTACTCGACCGTGTCCCAGCTCGGCATCATGTTTGTCGGACTCGGTGCCGGGGGACCGGCCTATGCGATGTTCCATCTTTTTACCCATGCATTTTTTAAATCGCTGCTCTTCCTCGGGAGCGGTTCAGTCATCCATGCCTGTAGTGGGGAACAGAATATTTACCGGATGGGCGGATTAAAGGCCAAAATGCCGAAAACCTTCCTAGCATATGTCATTGGTGCCGCGGCCCTAGCAGGAATACCATTACTTTCGGGATTCTGGTCAAAAGACGAGATCCTCTACAGGGCCTTTGAACATGATAAATTACCTTTCCTCTTACTGTGTGCGACTTCCCTCCTGACAGCTTTTTACATGACTCGGCAAGTCGTGCTTGTTTTCTTTGGGGAATTCCGCGGTACCAAAGAAGTCAAACACCACCTGCATGAGTCTCCTTCCCTCCTGACTACCCCCCTGATTGTACTCGCTGTTTTTGCCGCACTGGCGGGACTAATCGGGACTCCTTGGATGAATCTTTTTGGTCATTTTATCCATGCCCCAGAGCACGAGATTAATGTGCCGATCCACCTTTTGATGATGCTCACCGGGACAGCGCTTGCATTCGGTGGCTTACTCCTGGGGGTGAAGCTATACTGGAACCGTTCAGTCCGCACCATGGCTGATGACCCGCTGCACAAATTGCTCGGGAGTTTCTTTGTCTTCCTGAATGAACGTTGCCGGGTGGATGAACTTTATGAGGCGACCTTGGGGCGGTTTATGGATGTGGCAGCACGCTTGTCTGACTATTTTGAAATCTTCCTGGAGTTTGTAAATCGTATGGTAGGAGGACTTGTTTACACTCTGGCATGGGTGGAAAATAAGGTGCTTGATGAATGGGTCATTAACGGCATTTTCTCAGCTGGATGTGAAAGTGCCCGGATTAAAGGGGTGCTCGCGGCAAAATTCCAAAACGGCAGTCTAGCATTTTACCTGAGGATGATGGCCTCGGGGGCGTTGATTGCTGGAATAATTTATTGGGTGGTTAAATAAATGTTAAGTCTCATTATATTTTTGCCGGTTATCACAGGCCTGCTCATTGCAGCGGGTGGTAAAGGCTATTCGCGTTTCACGGGGGGGGCCGCATTGGCTGTGAGTATCGGGATGTCACTCTTATGTGCATTTTGTATTGTGGACTTTGCCCGGGGTGGCCAAGACATCGCTTTCATGGAGTATGTACCTTGGATTGAATCTTTCGCGATTAATTATTTTACGGGGATCACGGCGCTAAATGCGGTTTTCCTTTTATTAACGGCCGTGGTGATGCCAGTAGTGATCGGGGTGGCAGTGAGGAATTATCCTGAGAATGCCATGATGATCGGTCTCCTGCTTGTCGAGCAAGGACTTTTAACCGGGGTTTTTGCAATGCAAAACCTCTTGTTGTGGTTTTTCTTTTGGGAATTAACACTCGTGCCGGTCTTTTTCCTAATCAAGGAGTACGGGGCCGAGCAAAGGGCTTTTGCCGCCTATAAATTTTTCCTTTATACACTGCTGGGGAGTCTTCCAATGCTCCTGTCATTCCTCTATATCTATTATCAATTCGGTACACTGGACCTGAGCACGACTGGCAGCCAGGGGTTCAAAAGCCTTTATGCCTTGGACTCAATCGGGAATAGTGCGGCCCCTGAGGCTTTTAGAGGGCTGGCATTTTGGGTATTCCTCGGGATTTTCCTCGGAGTGGCCGTGAAAATACCGCTTTATCCACTCCACTCATGGCAGCCGGATGCCTATACTCAGGCCCCGACCCCCGTATCGATGTTTTTGACCGGGATCATGTCAAAGATGGGGGTTTACGGCATGCTGGTCCTTTATACTTTGATGCCTGTGACATTCGGTATCCACGCAGAGTGGATCCTTTGGATCGCCGCGATCACCATGGCCGTAAGTATTACGGTGGCTTTGCTTAAAAATGATTTAAAAGAGATCATCGCCTACTCTTCGCTAAATCACGTGGCTATTTGTGCTTTGGGGATCAGTGCCATGGCGTTAATGACAGGCCAACAAGCTCTGATGAAAGGCCAGCTCCAGACCGGTGTGCTTGTACAGGTGTTTAGCCACGGACTCTCAGGCGCACTTTTATTCCTCCTAGCAGGTATACTTGAGAAACGCAGTGGTACCCGGCTTTTGGGCGGACCGTGGGGGTTGAGACATCAAATGCCTGTTTTTGCCGGTTTTTTTGGCGTGGCTGTCTTTGCCACAATCGGCCTGCCGGGATTAAGCGGGTTCATCGGTGAATTTCTTATTTTTAAAGGCGCGTTTGAAATGTCCCCTTACGCCACAGCCTTGGCTTTCCTGGGATTGATCCCGATGACCATGGTGATGCTCAAAGTCATCAGCCGGGTGCTTTATGGGCCGCTCGATGCGCAATTTGCGCACACTCATGATATGAACCGCGCGGAGCGGGTGGCTGCGATTCCTTTTGTGATTTTAATTATTCTGATCGGCCTATGGCCGAAAACAATTATCTGGATTTGGAACTGGTAAACTCATGATGACTCAATTGACATTCTGGTTCTGCTTTGCCGGGGCACTGGTCATCGCCTTTATTCCCGAGTCGAGGAAACATTTGATCAAGGGAGTGGCCCTGTCTTTTTTTACCGCCTCAGCCCTGTGTTCGGCATTCCTGTTTATTGATTATCCAGCAGGACACTCGGGCTTTACGGATGTGATCAGTATCCCGTATGTGGAGTCGCTCGGTATCCGTTATGCTACAGGGGTAGACGGGATCAGTGTGTGCCTTCTTCTCATGACGGGGATCGTCTCGGTGACCTCTGCATTAATGTCCTGGAATATTGAAAACCGGGTAAAAGAATTTTTTATTCACATGCTGATTTTGGTCGGTGCGGTTTATGGTGTTTTTGTATCCTTGGATTTATTCTTGTTATTCGTTTTCTATGAGATTTCGATCATCCCAAAATATTTCCTGATTGCCCTCTGGGGTGGCCAGAAAAGGGAGTTTGCCGCCATGAAACTCGTCCTTTATTCTTTCTTCGGCAGTTTGGTCGCTTTGCTCGGGCTTTTAATTGTATACGCCGCCCACTACCAATTAACAGGTGTGGCGACTTTTGATTTGCGGATATTAACCTCGGCCAGTGCGCTTCTCCCTGGCCATGTACAGTTTATTTGTTTGCCACTCTTTATGGTTGGATTTGGAATATTGGCAGGTTTGTATCCCTTCCATACTTGGGCACCGACCGGACATGTCGCAGCTCCGACAGCGGCCTCCATGTTGCTGGCGGGCGTGATTATGAAGCTCGGCGCTTATGGTGCCTTGAGGCTAGGGCTCGGGATTGTCCCTGGGGGATTAAATATTCCGGTGGAGTTCATGGGGTTTGTGGTCGACCATTTTTGGACATGGTTTTTTGCCGGGTTTGGAATTCTTGCTATCGTGCTCGGCGCCGGATCGAGCCTTGTACAGAAGGATATTAAATACGTTGTTGCTTATTCGAGTATCAGCCACATGGGCTTTGTGATCCTCGGATTGGCCGTGGCAAACTTCTTCTCACTGACAGGGGCTGTATTACAAATAATTTCCCACGGTTTTATTGCCGCCCTGCTTTTTGCTTGTGTTGGGCGTTTGATTTATGACCGCACCCATACACGGATGATTGGTGAACTCGCCTCTTTCGACCTGAAGAGAAAAATGCCTTTGCTCTGTATCATCACCAGTATTGCGTTTATTGCATCCGCAGGGATGCCGGGATTCAGTGGTTTTATTGCGGAGTTTACCGTCTTTCGCGGGTTGATCGAAAAGTCTTTGCCAGCCGGTCTATTCGTGGTTTTAGGTATTTTGATAACCTTTGCCTATAGTTTGAAAGTCCTCCATGAGATTTTCTGGAAGGGGACGGCACATATTGAACCTTCCTCTCACGAGCATGAGCCCTTAGCACCTTTGAGTTGCCCGGAGAAGGTTGCAGCGGCGGTATTGATAGCAGCCATTATATGGATGGGGATTTTTCCGGGGGTATTTATCAGTAGGATCAGCCCGAATCTCCCCCTGCAACAGGTGGTTAATATTCATTCCCTAGGGGGTAAAAAATAATGGATATCACGATTGAATTATTGAAGATTTTATCACCGGAGATTCTGTTGATGGTCTCTGGGTTCTTGATCTTGGGAGTGAGTCTTTTTCGCCCGCAGGGAAATTACGAAAAGTTATTAACCAGTGTGTTTAACTTAATCGCGGTGGGTAGCTTGATCGTGATGGTCTCGGCCCAGGTCTCGGTAAAGCCCGGTGGGCTTTTCCAGATGATCCCCCTTTTGGCAATGGTGAAAATTATCTTCGTGATTTTGAATATTTTCTTTATTTTCTCGGCGACCCGGGAAGATTACGGGGAATTTAAGGCGGAGTTTTTCGCCTTGATGCAATTTGCAACAGCGGGATTCATGTTATTAGCCAGTAGCACTAACCTGATGACCATATTCCTGAGTCTGGAATTTGCCAGTATCTGCCTCTATGCCCTCGTAGCCGTCCGCGCAGACCGTAAGCAGGTTGTGGAGGCTGCGTTTAAATACTTCACCTTCGGTGCGAGCGCTTCTGCCTTTCTGATTTTTGGGATGAGCCTGCTTTATGGTATGACCGCGCAACTTGAGCTCTCAGCTATCCGTCTGGCATTCACCCAGACCCCTCCCGATACATTGATCCTCGGTATCGCAATGGTTTTTATTTTGGTGGGATTTGGATTTAAGCTGGCTGTGGCACCGTTCCATTTCTGGGCCCCTGATGTTTATCAGATGGCCCCCCTACCCGTGGTAGGGTTACTGGCGAGTATTTCGAATTACTCCTGTTTTCTAGCCCTCTCACGGATATTGTATGTGGGACTGGAGCAATTTGCCGGGAAGGCAGCCCTTTCGGTTTCCTCTATCCAGCTCTTGCCTGGATGGGGTTTGATCCTCTGCCTTTTTATCATAGCGAGTATCTTTGTGGGGAATTTCACCGCGCTGAATCAAATCCATTTCCGCAGGTTTATGGCCTACTCGGCAGTCGCCCAGAGTGTCTTTGTCTTGGTCGCGATGGTCGCATTTGGCATTCACGGTTTGGCGGCAGTTTTTGAGTATAATCTGGCTTATGCCTTGGCGACGGCGGGAATATTTCTTTCACTCAAATATGCTGGGGACTCCGGTGACATGATTGAGGGGCTGGGGGTTATCCGGGCAAAGTCCGTTCCTCTCGCTGTTTGCCTTTCCATCTTTTTACTTTCCTTGGCTGGAGTGCCTCCTTTTGTTGGTTTTTTTGCAAAATTATATGTATTTGTGGCAGCATTACTCAGTCCGGTTTACCAGACCTCTGGATTATTGTGGCTGGTTATTTTGGCTCTGGCGGCAAGTGTGGTCGGGTTTTATTATTACCTGAGAATCGTGAAAGTCTTGTGGGTGGACCGTCCTGTAGATGGTTATCAGCAGAAGATCGCTATCAGGCAGATTGTCCCGGTCATTATTTTGGCGGCGCTGATTATTCTTCTTGGACTTATGCCCCAACTATGGCTGCATTTTGTCCAGCAATCGATTGTTTCATTCCTTTGGTAAAACACCATGCCTGATGCCCACGGCAAAAAAAAGATATCCGCTCCTCCCGCCTTGCTTGGACGGGAGCAGGAGGTTCATTATATAGGATCCCTTTTAGCTGCCGGTGGTGCTTACATCCCCTTTTTGTGGGGAAAACCAGGTTCGGGGAAAACGGTCATTCTGGATTATTTAAAGACTCGTCCTCAGACAAAATCTCCCCGTACTGGCCTGCAGGTCGTGAGTGCTCCACTTTATTTGAAGTCGCCCAGTAAATGGGAAAAAAGCGATTTGCTCCTGATTGACCACACGGAACGCTTATCAGGAGAGGCATTTGATCAGATGATGGAATGTCTTGATAGCTTCCGGAAGAAAACGGGCCGCCGTGCAGTATTAACCTTTGCAACCGGGACTGTTTCATTTGATGTGGAGACAATCCTGAGGAAATACCGGTTTCTCAAACCAGTGGAGATAAAACCCTTGGGCCGCAGTCACACATCCTTGCTCCTCACGCAATTTGCCAAGAAAAGAGGGGTGGCTGTGACCGGGGAGACGATTGATTCGGTGATTAATGTCGCTCAGGACTTTTTTTCGGCTAAGACCCTCCCTGGGTCAGCCATGGAAATATTCGATATCGCCCTCTCGATGGCAAAAGACTCGGGCCGTACGGATCAATCCGAGATAATGGAGAAAATGGCATTGATTCTCGGGGTGGATCCCCAGCTATTATCCCGTTCGGCAGCGCAAAGGGTGGAATGGTTCCTCGAGTCGCGCGTGAGTCGCCTGGATCAAATCCGTTTATCACAAGCTGGACGGGCGATGGCCAATGTGATTATTCCGAGACTTTCATCATCGGGGGCACGCCGTAAGCCGCTGGGTTCATTCATTATTGCCGGGATGGATACCCGTCCCGTCCATGAGTTTGCAAAGGATCTCGCCTTAAATCTTTTCGGTTTCTCGGATTGTTTCCTTCCGTTACTTTTGATCGGCAGGGGAAGGGAAGAAACACCGGCCATTTTAGGGAAAATAAGGAATCTACTTGATGGTAGGCCAGGCGGAGTTGTTGTTTTGGCGGGAGTAGAAAAGGCAGCCCTGAATATGATTGAGGCCTTGGAAAAAATTCTTGAGGAAGGAATTTATCAAGAGGGTTATTCCAAAAAAACGGATTTAGGCAGGACGATTTTGATTTTTTCCACTGAAGTGGGGGATTCCCTGGTGGCGAACGCGAACTACGTCCCCAGCCAACTCCAAAAAAATGTGATCCGAGATGTGCAAATTTCATTACCTCCGCCGATTTGGAAAAGGGTCGATGGGATTTTTATTGCTGACCAGGGCTAAGAGGGGATTAAGGCAGGATATTAAATTTTATACTCTCAGTAAAATCAGGATATCCGATCATTGTGCTGACAAGTGTATATTCACCCGGGGGTAGTTTCTGGCCGTCCTTAGTGAATAACTGGATGACCTCCGTGTAACGAACTGATTCCCCGGGATTAATTAAAGTCGAGCCGATGATATCAGTGAATGTCCTGCCCTCAGACCAACGGGCGACTTCCGTTCCGCCGCTATTCACAAGCATAAAATCGTACTTTTGGGAATTAGGGAAAGAAAAGGTTCTGAGAAGTTTAGTGTTATTCTTGATTGTGAAGTATGGTTGGACCGCGTACTGGCTGTCAGAAGCCGCTCCACTGGAGGAGATGCTATTTGTGGAAATTACCAAGGCGACATCAAAATCCTTGCGGTTGATATTTTTGACCTTATCCATCTTTTTGTCACGTGTTTCACTGGTACCATCGAAAACCCCTGAAAACCATCCAGGTCCAGAACCAGCCGCATCGTTTTTTTCGCGGGCACTACCCAAATCACGGCTGGGAGATACGTCCACTGCCCCCAGGGGAGTGACGAGAATACCCATAACGACTAAAATAAAAGCTTTTTTCATAAAATAAGATGCGCTATTTTCTTCCATATTTACTTGAATACAAGCTAATTTGAATCCTATGAAATACTTGAATCAAGTAAAAGTTGCATTATTTGTGACGCTGACCACCTGTTTTTTATTCAATTCGTCATGGGCCGGTAGTGGTAAACCCAAGGTTTCCGTGAGAGTCCATGTCCAAGTCGATAAAGGTCAGATGCGTGCAATTCCTATTCAACTATCTAATCCCGAACAGACAATTTACTTATCACAATTTTCGGATGTGACGGAAAGAGATATTGCGGATGTGCATATTTACAGCGCACCCCAGAGCCCCGGTGCCAAGGTGCAGCTTGATCGACGAGGGACATTATCCTTGGATTCCGTGACGACCGCCAATCTCGGCAGGCTCATGGTTATTTTCGTCAACGAGAGACCTGTGTTTGCTGAGGTCATTAAAGCCCCGATCAAGGACGGTGTGATATCATTTGAGAATATCTATATTGATGAAGCTGATTATCTCCGGAAAAAATATGGTAAAGAAAAAGCCCCGCCATCAAAAGTACCTCAGAAGCAATAAATTCTTTACTTTCCAGTCAAACTGCATAGATAAATAACGTCTCAATCAAACATTAACAGAAGTATTACTCTCATGAATCTAAAACATCTCGTACTGGGATTATTAGCTATTGCTTTACTTAGCGGTATCGCAAACGTTTTCCTCTCAGTGAAATTCGTATCAAACCATCGCAAATTACAGGCGCAGGTCGGAGCGATCCAACAAGGCATGGCTGGCCAACAGTTTTTGATGAATTTACTCAATAACCTCGGGCCTTATGTCCAAAAAGATCCGAATATCGTTCCCATTCTCCAAAAATATGGAATCGGTCTTAACCCAAATGGAGCAGCCCAAGCTCCCCGCTAAAAGGATTTATTATGTCAGAAGATCAACAACAAGATACAAATTTGGTTTTACTCGGAGTGATTCTGGTCGTTTTTTTGGTCAGCATTTCATTAAATGTTTTTCTGTTTAAGAATAACAATATGATTGAATCTCAATTAAACAGTCCTCAACAACTGCAACAGGCTCAACAAGCCCAAGCTCAGCTGGGCACAATCAACGCATTGGTGAATGATCTGCGCGGATATGCCGCAGACAAACCCGCCTTACAAGAAATTTTGCGTAAAGGCGGAATCTAATAAAGGGTCATTTATTTTTATCCCCCGTCATTTCTGTAATTGCAGATATGACGGGTTTTTTATTGTCCATGGACGTAATAACGGGATAAGAGTGAGAGATTCTTTTCTGGTTCAAAAAGATTTCCCGATTGAACCATTCAATACTCTTGGCAAGTGTTTCTTTTAACGGTGTCGAGGGGGTCCATCCGAGGTTTTTAGCCGCCTTTGACATGTCGAAAAATTGTTCCCGCCGGGAAAGAATTGCTGTCTCGAGGCAGACACGTTGGGAATGGGTATTACGTGTGATCAAATGCCAAGATTCACATGCGGCTCCAGCTGCCATAATCACCCCCCATGGAATATGGATCTTTGGGGCGGGAATATCTGTGAGGATGGATATTTCCTTCAGGAAATCTGACAACCATAAATTATGATGGCCCAGAATATACCTTTCTCCGGGTTGCCCGTTTTTCAGGGTGAGAACCAATCCGCGTGCCAAATCATCCACATCGACGAGGTTTATGCCTGTACGGCAAGAAAAAGGAAAATCCCTTTTTAAAAAGTCTAAAATCATCCGGCCTGTGGGAGTGGGAGTCTCGTCTCCATCACCAATCGGACAAGTAGGGCTCGCGATACAAACGGGCAATCCTTTGCGGTGCCATGATAAAACGATATTCTCAGACTGCCATTTGGAACGTTTATAGGGACAAAAAATAGAAGGGGATAAAGGAAATGCCCGCTCATTGATCGGTTTTTGACCTGTGCCTAGAAAACCTGCCGTACTCACATGGACCATTTTTTCGACACCATTAGTCCAAGCCGCCGACATCATGTTTTGGGTTCCCGTGACATTTGTCTGATAAAGTCTGGCAGCCGCCCCGTGACCAAATTCGTAACACCCGGCAAGGTGGATGACTTGATTGCAGCCCTGCATTGCTTTCACCAAGGAGGCAGAGTCCAAAATATCACCTTGAACATAATCAATGTCTTTACCAAATAATCTCCGGGCCTTTTGCCCATCGCGACAATATATCCGTATGTTATGGTTTTCAGCTAATAGATTATTAACAAGATGGCGTCCAATGAAGCCTGTGGCACCGGTGATAAAGATTGTCGATAACCACATCGGCCATTATTAACCTATTTCGTTGTTAAAGCACAGAGGAATCGGTATTTTGAAAACGTAATAATTTTTCTGGTAATGGAGACAATAAAAATATCAAATAAAGGAAACATGCCGAAATCTACCTATACTGTTTATTTTGCCGGTGAGCTTTTTAATGCCAAGCATCTCATCGGTAATGCAGCCTTGGCAGAGTCCATTTATTCAAAGTCAAAAGGGCAATTTATCCCTGTTTTACCCCAGAATCTTGAGGTGAGGGAGACGAGTTCCCATGCGATCAGGGATACGGATATCAAAGCCCTTTTGGCTAGTGACTTGGCAATATTTAATTATGACGGTGTGGAGCTGGATTCAGGGACCGTGGTGGAGTTTATGTTTGCGAAGTTTGCGGATATTCCTTCGGTAATCATACGGACCGATTTCCGGAAGTCCGGTGACCAGGATACTGACCCGTGGAATCTGATGAGTAGTTTTTATCCCCGCACCCATGTGCTGACTATTGATTGTGTCTCGCTTTACCGGAAGGGCTTAAAAAGCAAATTGCCCGGAGATCATGCCGGTTCCCATGGCGGGCTTAAGAGTTCAAGAGCGTCCCAATTTATGATGGGGCAAATCGCCCTGGATTGTGTTCAGTCACTCAAACAAGTCCTCAAGGATAAGCCCGTTATGCCAGCCTCTGACCGTGAAGCCATTTATCGCTGGTTAGCCGCCGCCCCAAATTTCCGGGGTGGATTAGATCAGCATCTCCAGCTCATGAATGATATTTTGAGAAACAAAGTGCGCAAACATCTGTTGTAATGACAGATGCAAAAAGTGATCGTCTTCAGGGGAATACTCAGGAAAAGATTGCCTTCATCTACCAAAACCATTCAAATATCAACCACATGACACGAAAAGAACTTGCCGCATATTTCGATCATACATCCCTCAAGCCGGAAGCGACTGACGGAGATGTGATCAGACTTTGCCAAGAAGCCCGTGAAAACGGTTTTTTTGCCGTTTGTGTGAATCCTGTTTTTGTCCCATTAGCTTACTCGCTTTTGAAAGAGTCGCCCGTGAAAGTTTGTACAGTCGTAGGTTTTCCTTTAGGTGCAAACCGAGCGGAGATCAAGGCTGCAGAGGCCCTTCAGGCGATTAAAGAAGGAGCCTCCGAGATCGACATGGTTATTCATGTCGGGGCTTTGCGGGCGGGCAAGATGGAAGACCTTAAACAGGATATTCTGGCTGTTCAGATGGCTTGCCGGGCGAAAGCACTACTTAAAGTCATTATCGAGACTTGCCTGCTCAATGATGAGCAGAAAGAAACTGTCTGCAAACTGGCCAAGGAAATAGAAGTCGATTTTGTAAAAACATCTACGGGATTTTCCATGGCGGGTGCAGTCGTGGATGATGTGAAGCTGATGCGCAGGACCGTGGGCCAGAAAATCGGAGTAAAGGCCTCCGGGGGTATCCATGACCTGAGTGTTGCCTTAGCCATGATTGAAGCCGGGGCTACCCGTTTGGGTTCCAGTGCTTCCGTTAAAATACTTGATGAACTTGTCGAGTCGTAGTTTAAAAACTTTCCTGTGAAGCCAGTGGAAGATTCCGGAACAATTTGTTTTGATGGAAAATCCTTGAAAGGCTTGCTTGAGTTCGGAGAGAAAATATCTTTTAATCAGCAGACTATGACTAAACCGATATCTCTGCCAGGATTCATCTTCTACGGGATTCTTTATTCCTTATATTCAATTCTTTTATTTCCAGCGACAGCCATGCCGGTTCATTTTGATTCCCCGGGCGGGTATCAATCTCCTTATTCCCTCCAGTTTGTTTATCAAGAGGACAGGCGGAGCAAAGGATGGGACAAATTCCCTTGGGCATCCCCTGATGAATGGGGGCGGATGAACAGGGCTCAATGGTATAATAAGAAAGCATACCAGAATAAAAGTTATGTGAATTTAGCTTATGGCGTACCTTCAATCACTTTTCCACGCCCTGATTTTATCACGGCCATGCCAGCAGATTTACGCAGGGAACGCGTTTTAACGGCAGCGCGTAATATGATCGGGATGCGTTACCAGCATCACCACGTCCCGACATTCGATCCTTACACCGAACGTCCTGACTGGCCGTGGATCAAGGTCTCCAGCGGTGTAAAGGGCGGGGGCTTGGATTGTAGTAACTTTATTTCATGGGTTTATAATTATGCGCTAGGCATCCATCTTAATGGGAGTGTCATCAGGGCAGCTGCCCAGACCGTTGTGCCAGGGGCAGAGGGGCGTGAATTCAAGGTTCAGACCTTGCAAAAACAGCCAGGGGATACTTTTGAGTCATTTGTCGCACAGCTCAAACCTGCGGATATCCTTTATATTAAGAATAAAAAGGGGAATATCTCTCATTGTATCCTCTGGGTGGGGACCCTCGCGACAGACTCGAATAATAAGGACAAATATTTCATCATTGATAGCACGGGTGGGGAAATTGTGGATTCTAATGGTACCCACATTCCCGACGGTGCTGAAATCAGGCCCTTCAGGAAAGATTCATGGTACTTTAATAGTTTGTCCCATGCCCACCGTCTGATCAAATAATACGTTTTAGAAATTCATCTTTACGGAAACCACGCTGACGGGGTAAGCATCCACAGTTCCCTTTTTAGTCCATTGGTCGTACCACATGCCGTAAAGCTGCACTGTTACATTTTCATCGACTTGAAAAGCGAAACCACCCGCTGCACGGTTTTCTGCGAGATATCCTTGGGTAAAATTCCAATGCCATTCATCATAGGCAAAAACTGACATGGGAATAGGGACTTTGGTGAATTGATACGTGGCACGGTTATGTTCACGAAAAAGAGTTTTTTGATCCCCGCCTGAAACACCACAATCAAGCCTTTGCGTGCTGTAGAATGACCATTTGCCCGTAGCGTATTTTGGCGTCAGAGCCATCATGGCCATTTGGCTGGCGGTATAATCAGCGTGTGGTTTGAATGACTGGATAAATCGCACGCCGAGCATGCCGTCCAAGTAGGGGTTGAATTTCCAAATCATATTAGGAGTGAATTCATTCAGACGGAAAGACGGGTCAATAGTGCTCATCCTTTGTTGTTCCCAAAATCCTACGGACAAGTTTTTATTAATCCCGTGGTAAATAAATTGCTCCGTCCACACTTGAGTTTGGTCAGCGGATATTAATTCGAATAGAGGAGTGAGTACTAATAGGATGAATAGAAATTTCTTTATCATGGGACTATTGCACGCCAGTTACACCCCACGCTCAAGGAAGCATACTTTTCTTGACTGACTAAACCTTGATGAATTTTGCCTTGTTGGTCTTGGCTTCTGGTTAAGAAAATATATCTATCCAATCAGTCGAAGGGAACAGGTTTTTTGATTCACGGTGTAAAGGAAAGAAATTATTTTGAAAGGCAAATTGCTCCGTGCATCGCAGAAATGAAAAGACCGTATGAGAGGTGTTAATATCAAGTGACTTGATTGTCGTGGGCCCGAGTACCTCAAAAACAAAATTGGCACTTCAGAGATTCGGCCTGACCATTTTCCTTTTTAGGTTTATTAGGCTAAATCGAGTTTGCGATAAAAGAATGAGATTCGGATTCTGAAACTTGTAGTGAATGATGCAGCATTGAGGAACATGCTTGCCTCTGTGGATTTTAGGCAGGTTTTCGCCATAGAAATGCCATCCGTCTCCCTCGATCATTTGCC
>Ga0163144_10005358_pt1 | contig 28470 bp, 26 predicted proteins | sample OliLak19BULKMAT1_FD_123175 | JGI IMG/M metagenome (GOLD analysis project Ga0163144, IMG submission 123175) | Freshwater microbial mat bacterial communities from Lake Vanda, McMurdo Dry Valleys, Antarctica - Oligotrophic Lake LV.19.BULKMAT1 | ecosystem: Environmental > Aquatic > Freshwater >... | reverse complement strand
CCGCCGCTTCCGTTGTTCGCAGTGCTAGTGCTAAGGATCGTAGCCGCCCAGACCGCCTGCGGAAAAGAGATAGCCCCTAAAAGTACTACTAAGCCAACGCTACGAAATACTTTTGTTTGCGGCATCATTGTCTAAATCCTATCACAAATTCCTAAAAGTACTACAGTGGATGTCAACCAGAAACACCTGAGTCCGCTCTGCAAAACACCTGAGCACCCTTCTTCAACACCCTTACTCCAATTACTGAAAGAAGATGCCGGCAACCACTGAGTTTGTAGTCAATGCAGTGACTCTGATCCTCACTGCCCCGCTCAAATTCCAAACCAGATATTGTCCGCCAGAGAAACTGGAAACCGTCCTTGTATCCAGCACTTTGCCAGCGGCATCCAGAATTTCAACCTTCTGCGAGCGCGGTCCATAGCTGTCCCAATCCAAGCAGTAAATTGCGACTTGGTGCGATTCGGAATCGGAAAACTTCGGATCAATCGTGAAGGTGGGAGTACCATACCAGGTGGCTGCGATTCTGCTCGTTGACTGAGCCTTCTGCAACCCGCGGACGTCAAGTGTATCCACTGCCCAGATCCACTGGGCCCCGTCGGTCACGGGTGCCGCATAAGAAGGATTCTTTGTTGCATCACCCATCAACTTGTAGCCATCCAGTCCGTACACCCCCTTCCAGTTGCCCTGCGTTGTCGTGTCCACTCCAGCAAAGGTTGCTGGAGCAATCACACTCGCGCCTCCAAAGAAGATCCCGGCAATCACGGAATTGGTTGTGAGCGCCATGGTACGGATTTTGACCTTGCCGCTCAGATTCCAAACCAGATACTGGCCTCTGGAAAAGCTGCTGATCGTACGTTTATCGAGCACGTTATTGTTCGCATCGAGAATCTCAACGGTTTGAGATCGAGGGCCGTAGCTATCCCAATCCAGGCAATAAACCGCTACCTGGTGGATAAGGGAATCTGAAAAATTTAGATCGATTGTGAGTGAAGGCGCTCCATACCAGGTCGCGGCCACTCTGTCCGTCCCCGACACTTTTTGCATCGCCCGGACATCTGAAGTGCTGGAAGCCCATGTGTACAGAAGCCCATTCGAGGTGGGGGCAACGTAGCTTGGGTTCACCTTGCCATCTCCAACCAGTTGATAGCCCTCCTTCCCATAGGCCGACTTCCAATTGCCTTGAGTCGTCGTATCGGCCTTTACAAAGCTGGCTGTTGTTCCAACTGCCCCAGCCCCTCCAAAAAAGATCCCCCCAATGACGGAGTTGGTAGAAAGCGCCGTTGTGCGGATTTTGACCTTGCCGCTCAGATTCCATACCAGATACTGGCCTCCGGAAAAGCTGCTGATCGTGCGCTTGTCCATCACGTTATTGTTCGCATCAAGAATCTCAACGGTTTGAGATCGAGGGCCGTAGCTGTCCCAGTCCAGGCAATAAACAGCTACCTGGTGGGTGAGCGAATCCGAAAAATTCAGGTCAATGATGGTTGTCGGCTCTCCATACCAGGTCGCTGCCACCCTGTCGGTCCCGGCCACTTTCTGCAGGGCTCGGACGTCCGATGTGCTGGATGCCCATGTGTAAAGAAGTCCATTCGGCGAGGGTGCAACGTAGCTTGGGTTCAGCTTGCCATCTCCAACCAGTTGATAGCCCTCCTTCCCATAAGCCGACTTCCAGTTGCCTTGAGTCGTCGTATCGATCTTTACGAAGCTGGCTGTTGTTCCAGCTGCCCCAGCACCTCCAAAAAAGATTCCACCAATGGCAGAATTCGATCTCAGCGCACTGGCCCGGATCTTTACCCTGCCGCTCAAGTTCCAAACTAAGTACTGACCCCCCATGAAATCGCTCAAGTTTCGTGTGTCGAGCACGTTGTTGTTCAAATCAAGAACCTCGATCTTTTGCGAGCGCGGGCCGTAGCTATCCCAATCCAGGCAATAAACACCTACCTGGTGAGTAAGCGAATCTGAAAAATTCAGTTCGATGGTGAGTGTTGGCTCTCCATACCAGGTGGCCGCGATCCGGTCCGTTCCGTTCACTTTTTGAAGAGCTCGTAAATCACTAGTGCTGGATGCCCACGTGTATTGCGAGGAGGAGATGACCGGAGTCACATATCCAGGGTTTTTCACCCCATCGCCCATCAAATGGTATCCGTCCGTCCCATACTTGGTCTTCCAGCTCCCCTTGGTAGTCGCGTCCAAACCGACAAAACTCGCCTGACCTCCGATCAAGCCCGTTTGAGCCGGAGATACACTGCCGCTAACCGACTTGGTCACGCCAAGCGAATAAGCAGTGAGTGTAAATGGCGTATTGCTCGAAACGCTTCCCGCATTGAAGCTCACAGCCCCTTGCGATGAACCTTGAGGAATGGTGATGGAAGGAGGAACGTTCACTCCCGTAAGAAATGAGCTCGTCAACGATACCGGGACCCCACCCGCTCCCGCAGGCGATGTCAGGCTCACCGTGACGACACCAGACTGACCACTCTGAATGGAACTGGGGCTCACTGTAATGCCGCTCAGAACCGGAGAACTCGCCGTAGCGCAGGATTGAATCGCGCGGCCTACGTTCAGCCGCCCGTTGCTCGCCACCTTTCCAGCCATGCCGGAAATCGGATCCGCGCTCGACAACAAAAGACTCTTGAGCGCTGCACTGCTTAGCGATGGACATGCACTCGCAATCAACATGGCCGCCCCACTAACATGCGGCGCTGACATCGATGTGCCGCTCCTGGAATTGTACGTGTCGCCTAACGACGTCGACAATATGTTCACACCCGGAGCCGCCAGATCGACCGTCGTCGCTCCAAAATTCGAAAACGTTGCCAATGCGTCATTGCTGTCTGACGCTGCTACGCTCACGACGCCAGAACTTGTATAGCCAGCCGGGTAAAAAGGGTAGAGATCGTTATTCTGACCATTGTTGCCCGCCGAAGCCACAAAAAGCATCTCGTTAGAGCTAGCTGAGTTGATCTGGTCAAACATCGCCTGTGAATACCCGCCGCCTCCCCAACTGTTCGACAACACCCTCACGTTCGCCGGTGTACTGGTGTTTGCAAAATACTGCTTCGCCTGAATCGCAAATTCAATACACTTGATCGCGTTCGAAAGCAGCCCGCTCCCGCTCGCGTCGATGAATCTCAGCCCCATGATGCTCGCATTCCAGTTCACACCCACCACACCCAGTCCGTTATTGCCGGCCGCGCCTATCGTTCCCGCAACATGGGTTCCATGACCATAATCGTCCAATGGGTTGCACGTCATATTCACCGCATTGAACCCGTACGATCCCGCAGGGCAATTCACCGTCACGCCGCTAACCCTTACCGTAAAAGCACTTGGAGCCCTCCACATATTCGCACTCAGGTCCGGATGCGTGTACAAGATGCCGCTGTCAATGACACCCACTACTAGATTCCGGGTTCCCGTGGAAATGTCCCACGCCGCTGGCACACCAATCTTCGGCATTCCCCATAGCTGGCTGTAGCTTGGGTCGCTCGCAATCGCGTCCGCCGTCAAAATGTAGTTTGGCTCGGCATAAGCTAACTCCGCGCGGTTCGCAAACGCGGCAATCAATGCGGCCGTTTTTCGGCTCTTCGAGCGCACCAGGTATAGGCCGATCCGTGGGCTGAGGGCCTCAACGGATTCCGCAGCCCATAAGGCCCCAGTTACCTTGGAAAGATCCGCCGCACCGTTGCTCTTGAGCTTGACGATCAGCTCGTTGGCAGACACCTCCTTCCCATTGTGCAACTCAAACGGTTTTTGCCCATATGCCGAGAGGCAACCAAAGGACAAGGAAAACAAACACACTGCTACAGAACGAAAGAATTTTTTGTTAATCATTATTAATAAGTCGGGAGAGAGAAATTGTCGACCGGACGGATTCGGACGATTGTGCGCCATGTCAAATCTATCGGTCGCGAAATGCCTGGGCTGACTACCTGGTCGGGGTCATAGGGCATTTATAGTGCGGTACTCAGGGTAGTGTACTAAAGAATTGGTACTAGTAGATGGTGTTACATTAATAAAGCTTAATTGAAACGGATCGCCACATGTTCCACATGCCCTAAACGTGAACTATTACTCATCCGAGTGCCTCCCACCCAGACCTATCCATCAATCCCCGAATCTCCGCCACTCGCTCCTGCAAGCCACGGTTCAAAATTAGAACGCCGCTCAAACCGCTCGTTAAGCACAACAGGGTTGGACATACGCGAGATCCGATAAATCCTGAGCCCAGACTCCAAACGTCCCACCAGATACCAGGAGTTCTGCTTGCGAACCACTCCAAACGCATTCACCCTGCGCAATCCCTCCCGCAAGCCACTTGTTTTGTTTGAATAACGTCATCGGCCGGTTTTGCGCAACTGCATCCTGTACAAAGGGCAGAGCGGAAAAATCCTCCCACCAGGGCCTTCATCCAGCCGGATCGTTATGGATGCGCTACCTCAAGATCGCCACCTGACTCTGCATTCCGCACGAAATAGTTCAGCTCCTCCTCATCAAACCCCGGAACCTGCGTCCGCCACCCAGGTCCAACTCCCATCCTCCTCACGACCCCGGCAACGGCCGCCAGCGGAACCAACGCCATGCACAACGCCTCTATATCGCGATGCGCCGTCCGCTACGAAATCTCCATTCGTTCAGCCATTCCAGAGTCGAAATCCGCTGCCGCGACTGAAGCAGGATCATGGAACTTAAGAAATTCATCCTCCATCCGATAAAAAAAAGAAGTCGCTGCAAGTAGAATAGTACTAGTACGTATACGGAAAGGCCAGGCTGCTTGGAAATCCCACCCGCGCTGAGTTCGGCTCTGGTTTCGAACGCCTTGGCTCATTCAGATCCTGGACGTGGGATTCGAAAAATCCAGTCAAGCCCTACTCAATGCCACCGGCACCCTCACGCATTTAGCCCACCACGAGGACCAATTAATATGGTCTACCCCCGCCTAAATGAACTCTATTAGCGCTGCCGCCCACCGCGTGCGTCCATACGGAACAGGTTTCCCATCTTGCCCGTAAAGTTAAGCCGTCTGCCCACCCACCAGGATAACTGGCCGCCAAATAGAAAACGGCGGGCTGTAGCAGCCCGCCGTCTCGTTGATATTCGTTGATTACTTAAGCGTAAGCCGGCTTGCGTCCAGCAGGTTTTGCACCTTGAAACTTCAGCTTCTTTGATTTAACAAACGAATGCTTCTGCTTCGGGGCAAACTGATGGGCGCCCTTGACTGCCTTCTTGATCGCATACGGCGTACGAGCAGGCTGGTAATCCTGTTCGTCAAAGCTGCCGGGGGTTTCGATAGGATCCTCGGGGAGATTCATCGGCGTCTGCTGCATAGGCATCTGCGTCTTAATAACCCGTTCAATCTGGCGGACTGCTCCACGCTCGCCACGAGTGGCAAACGTCGAAGCCGTACCCTTATTGCCCGCGCGGCCTGTTCGGCCTGCACGGTGGATGAAATCTTCCGGCGCCTGCGGTAAATCGAAATTCACCACATGCTCGATGTGATCGACGTGGATTCCGCGTGCGGCAACGTCTGTCGCCACCAACACCCGGTAATACCCGTCTTTAAAGCCTTCAAGTGCCTGCCGACGCTGACTCTGCGTGCGGTCGCCATGAATGGCTGCCGTCTTCACGCCGGTCTTTGCCAGCTTCTTCGCCAAACGATCGGTTGCATGCTTCGTGCGCGCGAAAACAAGGAATGAACCTTGCTTCTCGGCCAGCAAGTGCCGCAACAAACCCAGCTTGCGATGACCTTCCACCTCATAGAGGTGAAGGTCGATATCAACGCCAGGCTTCGTAGTCGAGCCGATCTCCACACGCACCGGGTTCGGTACATGCTTGGCAATCAGCGGGATGATCGAGCGTTCAATCGTTGCCGAAAAGAACAATGTCTGGCGCTGTATCGGAATCTGCTTCAGGATCTCTTCGATCGTCGGCAGAAAGCCCATATCCAGCATCCGGTCCGCTTCATCGAGTACAACGAATTTCGTCGTACCCAGTTTCACCAACCGGCGGTTGATAAAATCTTGAAGACGTCCGGGCGTGCAAACCAGTACCTGGCTGCCCCGCTGGATCTCAAAGAGCTGTTTGCTCTCATTCAGGCCACCAACAACGACCGTAGCGCGCAGTCCAGTGTCCTTCGAAAGCTTAGTAAAAGCTTCCTGGATCTGGATGGCTAGCTCACGCGTCGGCGTCATGATGACAGCCTGAACGCCCTTAACGGGGTTCTGCGAGAGCGATTGCATAATCGGCAACAGGAACGCAAGCGTCTTTCCTGTGCCTGTCTGTGCGGTAGCAACAACATTGGAACCGGCAAGTGCTGGCGGGATTGCTCCCGCCTGGACCGGCGTCGGGTTCTTGAGGTTATTGGCCGCTAAATTACGCTGCAAAACCTCGGAAAGGGGTAAATCTGAGAAATTCATGTGTGTTTAGTAGCGCCCCTTGCGGAAGCCGCCGCCGCCGCCGCCAGGACGACCACCACCGCCGCCGGGACGACCGCCACCAGGACGTCCGCCGCCGCCGCCACCGCCGCGAGGACCATCGGTCTTCGGACGTGCTTCATTCACGCTCAGGTTGCGGCCATCAAGCTCGCGACCATCGAGGGAGGAAATTGCATTCTCAGCTTCATTGCGATTCGTCATTTCAACGAATGCGAAACCGCGGGGCTGGCCGGTCATACGATCGGTAACAACGTTTACGCGCTCAACTGCGCCGAATTCTTGGAAGATGGCATTAAGCTGATCTTCTGTGGTATGGAAACTAAGGTTTCCGACATATAGGTTGGTCATGATTGACTCCTGTTGCTTTCAAAAGGTTCTAATAGCAGCCAGGAACGAAGGAGTGGAAAACAACTAAGACTGAAGCCGCGGTTAGCCGAATTTGATCATAGCATGCACCATGGGTACTCTGCTTGCGATAGGGTTAAGGGAATGGTTGAAGGATCACTCAGGCGCGCACTCGAATCACTCATCGGAAGCTCTGCAAACGCTAACGAAATCGCTGAACTTGCCTCCGAATGTCAAATGTATGCCGGTATGGATCCAGCGGATTGGAAAGATTGCATCGGCGCGCTGGCCCGCCTCGCTAGCGAATCTTATGCCTGGCTCACTCCAGGCGAAGGTGCACTTCTCCGCTATGGTTCCGGTCGCCAGATCGCCATCGCTCTCACCGATTGCTGGCCCTTCCAAACCGACGCCATTGAAGAAGATGAACTCAAAGATCTCATCGGCTTTTACGTCACTTGGCTCGCCACCCAAAGCGACGAACGCGTCTGCTCCTTCTGCTGGGCCTTGCTCCGCGCTCAACCCCGCCGCCAGGGCAGCCCCGCCCAATCTCCTCTCTATTGGCTCCTTCGACAGGGCCGCCTCAAAGGCGACATCGAAATGGCTGCTCTCGAGCTCGCTGTCGCACTCACCGACGAGGAGACTGCCATGTTTTGGTGGCCTCAAGAACGCTGGCAAGCCGCCGATTGGCCCTCTTGTTCCAAACCGTACGCGCGCTTTCTCGATCATACAAGCTCCCTCGTTCGTGCTGCATCAGCCAAGGCGCTCGGCCGCCTTCACACAGGCATCCGCGACAGCGTCGATACCCCCAGCATCAGCCAACTGCTAAATGAAATGTCGCAACGTGAATCCACCAGTCCAGGAGTCGCCGGCCCCTTCCTTGAGGGCGCCGATTGGGGCATCGATGACTGGTCAGACATCCTGGGCGATTTTGACATGCGCACCTGGTTCCTCGACACTCTCCGCAACAGCGGCAAGGAGCCCGATTGGCCCGAAGCCCAGGCCTTTGAATTCTACGCACAGGAATTCCTCTGCTCCGATGGCGCGGCCATAGAAGAAATCCTCGCTATGGGGCGCGACGATCTTGCCCTCATGACCGCCACCAACATCCCTGAAAACGTCGAACTCCTCCGCCCGGTCCTTGAGGCCATGGCGCGGTCCGAAAATCCAAAAGTCGCCAAAGCCATTCAGGCCTATCTCGCCGAGCATGGCCAATCCTCCGGCCGACAGTGGCTGAACTAAACCGCTAATCCCTAGCGACAATTAGACATTTAAAAGTAGTCTGAAATCAACAACTTGTGGATTTCATTCAAAAATTCCCTTGACCGCATTCTGGAATCACCCTAAACTCCATATAGATGAAGACCTTCTGGCAAGACATCCTCAACGCACTACTCCGGTGGAGCGAAGGCCTTTCCTCCTAGGTCGCCCTTTCCTTTCGTTTCGATGATCGTTAGCCCGCTGAAAAGCGGGCTTTTATTTGAGACCTTCGAGCGCCTTCACTCCCGCCGCTGCGATCTGTCCGTCCTGCGCCGAAGTCACCCCGCTCACCCCGATCGCACCCACAAACTGCCCGTCCACAACTAACGGCAAACCACCCTCGACACCCAGCACATCCGGCAGCTTCAACACCGCATTGCGTCCCCCCGCAATCATGTCCTCAAATACCTTCGATGGCCGCTTCATCTTGATCGCCGTCCGCGCCTTCATCTGGGCGATGTCGACAGACCCCACCTGTGTGCCATCCATTCGCTGCAGATAGACCAGATTCGCCCCGTCATCAACAATCGTAATGACAACGTTCCAACTGTTCTTGCGCGCTTCCACTTCAGCGGCGGCCACAATTTTCTTGGCCACCTCAAGGGTCATTGTCTTCTTGGTCGCAAGCTGTGCGGACAGGCTCATAGTTACCAAGCATAGGGCAGCAATCAAATTTCGCATGCCCTATAAGCTATCAAAATTCCAGCCGCAAACCGAATTGCAAAACCCGATTGTCCTTCGCCCTCTGAATCAAACCACCTGAAATGATATCCACCCGGTTCTCAGGCAAATTGAAATTAGGCCGGTTCAAAGCGTTGAAGGATTCAAACCGGAACTGCGCCGCGATACTCTCCGTCAGCTTGAATCTCCGCGATAACGAAGCGTTCACGACAAACGTCCCTGGCCCATCCAGAATATTCCGCCCCGAAGATCCAAACCGGAACCCACCCACTGGCACCACCGGAAACTGACTCCGGTCAAACCATTGCTCCACCGTTGGGTTCTCAAGCGCCCCCTTCCCAATCCGGTCCGGCCGCGAAGCCTCCCCGTTGAGGTAATTAAAATTCGCCACCCTCGGAGTAAAAGGCGGCCCGGCATAAAGCGTCGTCGTGCCTGACAACTGCCAGTTCCGTAAAGCCACATTGCGCGACAGCCGAGGCTGCAAAATAAAGCTGCCTGTAAACGCATGTCCGATGTCGAAATCCGATCGTCCGCGTTCCGCCTTCAGGTTCCTCGAATCTTGCGCAACCGGGAAGTTGTACTGAACCGTCCCGCCCGTGTTCGATGTCTCATCGATCGACTTCGAATACGTATAAGCCATCCTCACAAACAACACTCGCGAAAACCGCCGCCGTACCGTAACGGCCCCGGAATTGTAGCTGGAGTTCGATCCGTCGTTGATGTAGTTGATCGTACCGAACGCAGGATAAGGGCGCGGATTCCCAGGCACCCCGCGCAACTGTTGGTTGATGTCGTAGCGCCGTTGCAGATGCGTCCCCTTTGAACCCGCATAAGCGACCTCGAGCACTGTATCCTTGGCAAACTCATGCTCTGCGGTCAAGTTGTACGATTGCAAATATTGCGACTGAGGCTGATTCTGCTGCCCGTTCGTGTTCGTGATGCCTCCCACGCTCCGCTTGGCCGCCGGAAACGGATCGGACAACGTCAGCAACAAAGGATTTGAGCTGGTCGCCGAGTAACTCTCATTGATCGAGAACGGATAAGTATCGTTATACTCGTCCAACCGGTAAATCGAACTCGAGCCATAGAAGATCCCGTACCCGCCGCGGAGTACGCTGCGATTGTTCTTGAAGGGCCGCCAGGCAAACCCAAACCTCGGCGCAAAATCATTGTTGTCAGTTCTTGTGATCGAACGTGGAAACCCAGCCGCATCCGCAAGAATCACCGAATTCGCAATCGGCGAACTCGCAATCAACTGATCGAAATTCGCCAGCGTCCCCTTTCCGGCAATCACAATCTTTCCGAGCTCCGGGTTAAACATCGACCATGCTCCAAACTTTTCCCTGGCCGGCTTCATCAGCTCATATCGCAAACCAATGTTCAACGTCAGCGAGCGCGTCACCTTGAAGTCATCCTGCACAAACCCTGAGTAGTTCGAGATCAGATGGTAAGGCCCCGATGCATCCAACTGTCGCCGCGTAGTCTGCGGCCATCCCAGCAATAGATCCGCCATCGGCTCATTGGTAAACCGCCCTAAAAAAGTAACCCGTCCGCGCGTATCCCCATAGTTGCGTGCAAAATACTGCATCCGCAAAAAGTCTGCTCCAGCCTTCAGCGTATGTTTTCCCTTGATCCAGGTGAACGACCCTGCGTATTGGAAATTATTGAACGACCAAACCTTCGGATAGTCATAAGCAGGCCCCAGCGGAATGTACCCCGACGCATCCAATTGAGGCAATCCTCGCGCCGCAGGGTTCTGCGTAGTACCAACAAATCCCGCTTCTCCCGCCCAATCCTTCTCGCCCGACAATGGCCACTGCTGGTCATTCGTCTTACGAGAAAAATTCGCCGACAGCTCCAGATAGAGATTCGGCCTCAAAGTCCTCAAATACTTCAGGTAACTCAGGACATCGAGTGTGTTGTTGGACAAACCAAACAAAGGCACCGGAGACCGTCCGCTGACTACTGGATTGTAAGAGCTGTTGGGCCGCCAGAACGTCGATGCTGTCAATCGGTCCGAAGGTGAAAAGTTGTGGTCCACCTTGATGCCCATGTTGTTGAAATTCGTCCACCCATTCCCAGCGGCAATGTAGTTGTTCGCCGACCCGCCCAGATTCGGGGCGGGGAAATAAGCCGCCAGCTTCTTGGCCACCGGATCGAACCGCGACACAGGAATCTGATTGTTCGCAAAAGGCCGCCGCGAATTCAGAGGATCCACCAATGCGAGCGGCCTGCCGAACGCATCGGTAGCTTGCGAAAAATCTCCCTGAAAGTACTCCGTCCTGGGCACAATCCCGCGCTGGGTCTTCCCATCGATCAGCCGAAGCGACTCCCACGTATACAGAAAGAACGTCCTGTCCTGGATCACCGGCCCCGACACCGTCGCCCCAAATTGATTACGCCTCAGCTTGGCCTTGTTCACATCGAAGTACCCAGTCGCATCCCAAATATCGTTGCGAATGAACTCATACAACGACCCATGAAACCGGTTCGAACCGGACTTAGTAACAACCGTCAGCATCCCCCCTGCAAAACGCCCATACTCAGCCGCAAACCCTGACGTGATCATCTTGAATTCCTGCACCCCCTCAATCGGAGGATTGATCACCGCCCCTGTGTTGCGTCGTTGCGTGTTGTTCATCCCGTCCAGCATGAACCCCGTGTTGTCCGCCCGCGCCCCATTCACCGCAAAAGCACCATCCCCGCCATCCCCCTTCGGAATGACTCCGCCAGTCAAAAACGCCAGGTCATTGAAATTCCGCCCAGCCAGCGGGATATCGGATATCTCCTCCTTCGTTATAACTTCTCCACGCGCCCCCGAATCCGTATTCAAAACAGTAGGCGCCTCGGTCACCGTCACTGCATCCGCAACTGCACCGACCTCAAGCGTGATGTCAAGCCGCTGCACCTGATCTACAGCCAGTGTGAGAGAAGGAGCCTTGAATCCACGAAACCCCTGCGAACTAGCCTCCATCGCATAACGCCCGGGCTGCAAGAAAGGAATCGTGTAATCCCCAACTCCGCTCGCCGCTGTCTTGCGAGTGAGGTTCGTATCCAGGTTCCTCAAGACGATCGAAGCCCCCGGAATCACGCCCCCGCTGGCATCCGTAACCCGTCCAGTCACCGTCGCCGTGGGAACCTGCGCCACCAACAGCGAAGCGAATGCAATCAGCAGCAACAATTCACGCATAAGTATTGCAACAGACTCTATCGCAAATAGGCCTCTGCTACAGCCCATTCCAGGGGATGGCAGACAGCCGCTCGCCAGGGGTAAACGGCGGCGAGACACGCTAGTCATGGCTGAAATCATCCTAGGTAATTCCACGGTGTTAGACTCGTTTGCGTTATGTGGCTCCTGGTCATCGCCCTACTGATCCCCGCCCAAGAAGGCAAGCGCCTCTTTGAATCCCAATGCGCTCTCTGTCATGGGCAGGACGGAGGCGGCGGTCGCGGACCAACTCTCCTCAAGCCGAAGCTCGGCAAAGCACCCGATGACACAACCCTCCAAAACGTCATCTCAAACGGCCTCCCTCCGGAAATGCCAGGTGCCTGGCAACTCAATCCCAGAGAAGTCAAAGAACTCGCGGCCTTCGTGAAATCGCTCGGCTCCATCCCTCCGGAGATCGTCTCAGGCGACCCCGGCCTCGGGCGCGAAGTCTACGCCAAGTCCGCTTGTGCCACCTGTCATGCTGTCTCAGGCAAAGGCTCCGGCGTCGGCCCGGAACTCACCAACCTTGGCGCCCGGCGCAACGCTGCCCACCTCCGCGAAGCCATTATCCAACCCGACTCGGCCCTCCCTGAAGGCTTCATGCTCCTCGAAGCCTCACCCCTCAAAGGCCCACCCGTCAAAGGCATTCGCCTCGCCGAAGACCCCTTCACAATCCAACTCATCGACATAGCAGGACGCCTCCACTCCTTCCGCCGCTCAGACCTCAAAAACCTGAACAAACTAGCAAAAAAATCTCCCATGCCTGCCTACGGCAACCTCTCCGCGACCGACCTCGACAATCTCGTCGCATACCTTGCCAGCCTGAAAGGCAATCAGCAATGACCCTCCTCCTGCTAGCGGTACTTGCCCAATCTCAAGTCCCTTTCGATCGCATCGCCAACGCATCCAAAGAGCCCGGCAACTGGCTTACTTATTCCGGCAACCTCGAAGGCCACCGCCACTCTCCGCTCGCTCAAATCAACACAACAAACGCCATCAACCTCAAGGTCAAATGGGCCTACCAGTTCGGCAATCAGGGCAATCAAACCACACCCATAGTCGTCGACAACATCATGTATGTGTCCGGTCCCAATAAGGTCACTGCCCTCGATACCCGCACCGGCCGCCCCTTCTGGAACTGGTCTCGTCCCATCCCGGGCGACTACCAATCCATCGGCTTCGGCCGCACCAATCGCGGCGTGGCAATTCTCGATGACATGGTCTACGTAGCTACCCTCGACTGCTACCTCGTAGCCCTCGACGCCAAGTCAGGCATTGAACGATGGTCCGTCAAAGCAGGCGACTACAAACTCGGCTACAGCTTCACCGTCGCTCCCCTCGCGATCAAAGACAAGATCATCGTCGGCACCAGCGGTGGCGAAGCAGGCATCCGCGGTTGGGTCGATGCCTACGATGCCAAATCCGGCGACCGCTCCTGGCGTTTCTATACGATCCCTGGTCCGGGCGAACCAGGTAATGAAACTTGGATGAACGACGCCTGGAAAACCGGTGGCGGCTCCACCTGGGTCACCGGCGTTTACGACACCGCCGCCAATCTCATCTACTGGGGAGTCGGCAACCCGGCCCCAGACTGGAACGGAGACAACCGCCCCGGAGACAACCTCTACTCCTGCTCCTTTATCGCACTCGATGGCGACACCGGCAAGCTCAAATGGCATTTCCAGTTCACCCCCCACGATGTCCACGATTGGGATGCCGCCCATGTGCCAATCCTGTTTGACGCCGAAGTCCGCGGACGCAAGCGCAAGCTCATCGCCAATGCGAACCGCAACGGCTTCTACTACCTCCTCGACCGCGAATCAGGAGAGTTCCTCTCCGGTAAGTCCTACGTCAAACAAACCTGGGCCAAAGGCCTGGACGACAACGGCCGCCCCATCCTGATCCCTGGCCAGGACCCCAGCCCCGAAGGCACCCTCGTCTGGCCCAGCCTCAACGGCGCAACCATCTGGTTCAGTCCCTCCTACAGTCCGCTCACCAGGCTTTACTACGTCGCCGCCCGCGAAAAGGCTTCGATCTACTTCAAGCGCGAAGCCGAATTCAAGCCCGGCACATTCTTCGCTGGAGGCGGCGAACAAGCCCTCGACCGCAATGAAGAATGGGGCGCCATTCGCGCCTTGAATGCCCTGACCGGCGAACAAAAATGGGAATTTAAACTCGTCTCCCCGCCCTGGGCTGGAGTCCTCTCAACTGCGGGCAACCTCGTCTTTGCTGCATCCAACGAAGGCAACTTCTTCGCCCTCGACGCCACAACCGGCAAGCCCGTCTGGGACTTCCAGACCGGCTCCCGTATCAATTCAAATCCAATGTCTTTCTCCATCGAAGGCAAGCAGCACGTGGCCATCGCAGCCGGCAGCGTACTCTACGTCTTCGGCCTGTAGCCTCGCGCGGGCACAAAATAGCTTCAAAATTTATTGCTTGGGCTCAATGCGATGGAGCAGGTCTCCCGTAATGACATAAGGAGATTGCCGGATGACTGCCGTTTTGGCGCCGCCAGTAGCTGGAGAAATGCACCAGCTCAAGACCAGTCTGAGGTCGATGTGGATGGCTGGAGACTATGCCCGCTTTCGCGCGATTTATGGAACCGGACGCCAAACTCTTCCACCAGCGGCTCGAAGTTCCTCCTGGTTCCAGGCTCCTCAATGTCGGTTGCGGCGCTGGTCAGTTGGCCTTGATTGCCGCCCGTGCCGGCGCTCAGGTCAGCGGCTGTGACATCACGCCCAATTGGCTCAAACAGGCTCGCACCCGATCGACTGCCGAAGGCCTCTCGATCCAATTCAAGGAAGGGGCTTCCGAGTGCCTCCCCTACTCTGACTCTCGCTTCGACGTTGTTGCCAGCCTGATCGGCGCCATGTACGCGCCGCGTCCGGACGAACTCGTGGCTGATGAACTCCAACGCGTCTGCAAGCCTGGCGGCAAGATTGCAATGGCCAACTGGACTCCAGATGGCTTGGTTGGGCAGATGTTCAAAATCATCGGTCGCTACATCGCGCCGTCCGCCATGCCCTCGCCGTTACTCTGGGCCCATGGACCAACCGTCACCCAACGATTCGGCGACGGAGTGACTAACCTCAAACTCACTCCCCGCCTCTACCAGTTCTTCTATCCGTTCCCGCCCTCGTCCGTGGTCGACTTCTATCGGGAAAACTACGGTCCTGTCTTTCGAGCCTTCGCGTCTCTGGATGAAAACAATCGACGGCTGCTTCGTATGGAACTCGAAGAATTGTGGACAGCCAATAACACCGCATCAGGCGGCCTGACCAAGGTCTCCGCCGAATACCTTGAGGTCATCGCCACACGAAGCTGAAAAAGGTTTCAACTGCGTCGCAACTCAACCGGCTTCCCGTGCGGAGTATGCCTGTACGCATCCGCCCAAGCCTCTTTACGATCCGCAAGCCCGCTGCCCGTATCTCCTGCGCGTCAAAGCGCCAGGCTGCGCCTGCCACGGCTCGGCAAACACCGGCCCTTCTTCATCTCTCGGTAATTTCAACGAATCCAATTCAGGCAGGTTCAAGGTAGTTGTCCCAGAGATCGATATAAACAGAGTCTCGGCCAGAAGCAGCTTCGCCCCACAATTCACGCGCCGCAAATCGTACCGAATACACATGCTGGCGGCTCTCACCCTTCAGGTGTGCGTTCGTGTCGGGAAACACATACACTCCATGATCGCGGTCAATCGTACCGGCCTTCCCACGCACATACCGTGGCAATCGCGTGTGCAAAGTCGGGTTCAAATTCAAAGCCTTCATCGGCTGCCCCACTCGAAATTTCGGCTTCACACTCGGGTCGATGTTCGATGCAACTCCGCGGCTCATCCGCGTCCTCGCGACTTCCGCCGTGTATGGCGTAACCGTCTTCGCGAGTCCATCCTCAGCCTTCCCGCTCTTCAACTCCGTCGCGCTAATCAGCCCATGCTTCACCAACAGTTGCTCATTGATCGTCAGCCACTTCTCGTAGTACGTCATCCGCAAGTAATCGGCTGGTGGCAACTCTTCGATCTGATAGCGCCACGTATCCAGGTTCCACTTTCGCAACGCTCTCAAGGCAGAATTGATCCCGTAAACCCGGCCTTCCCATGCAGCATGAAATACCGGCTCGGTCGCCTCCGGCTCAGCCTTCACCGGACCCATTCCATGCATACCGCCCATGTCATGCACTCCGTTCATCACTTGCCTCCCGCTGCCGGCAACTTCGAAACTCCCACCATCGAGTTGCGTGTCACCAGCGCGGCAAGCTGATCCTCGCTCATGTTCTCGGTGCCCGCCGGTCTCTCCGACAAAACGATGTAGCGCAACTCCGCGGTGCTGTCCCACACCCGTACTTCGACATCCTCACCCACCTCCGTCCCAAACTCGCGCAACACCCCACGGGGATCAATCACCGCCCGCGAACGGTAAGCAGCGGACTTGTACCAGACCGGCGGCAATCCAAGTACCGTCCACGGATAGCAGGAGCAAAGCGTACACACAATCAGGTTGTGTACCTGCGGCGTGTTCTCTACGACAACGGTGTGATCCCCTTGCCCGCTCGTGAATCCAAGCTCCGCAATCGCCGCCGTAGTGTCCGCCAGCAACCGCTGCTTGAACGCCTCATCTGTCCAAGCCTTCGCCACCACGCGAGCTCCATTGCGCGGCCCCACCTTGTGTTCAAACTTGTCGATCAACGCATCCACTGCAGCCGGGTCCACCAGCCCCTTTTCCACCAGTAAGGATTCCAGCGCCTTCACCCTCAGCGTCTGATCGGATGGAACTTCTTGGTGCTCATGGTCATGATCATAATGGTGCGTACCCATGCCTTCATCTTATGCAAGAATCGGTGTCACCACTCGCCCATGCACATCCGTCAGCCTGAAATGCCGGCCCTGAAATTTGTAAGTCAGTTTCGTGTGGTCCATGCCAAGCAACCGCAAAATGGTCGCATGTAAATCGTGCACATCAACCGGGTCCTTCACGATGTTGTAGCTGAAATCATCCGTGGCACCATAACTTGTCCCCGCCTTCACGCCAGCGCCTGCCAGAAACACCGTGAAGCACCGTGGATGATGATCCCGCCCATAGTCCTCCGCCGTCAACTTGCCCTGACAATAAACCGTACGCCCAAACTCGCCACCCCAAACCACCAGCGTATCCTCAAGCAACCCACGCTCGGATAAGTCTTCAATTAACGCCGCCGTGCCTTGGTCCGTATCCCGGCACTGGTTCACAATCTGCCCGGGCAAATGATTGTGCTGGTCCCAGCCGCGATGGAACAACTGTATGAACCGAACCCCACGCTCGGCCAGTCTCCTCGCCAACAGACAGTTCGCCGCATAAGAACCCGGCGTCCTGGATTCGGGCCCATAACGCTCAAAGGTCGCTGGCGATTCCTTCGACAAGTCCGTCAACTCAGGCACCGACGACTGCATTTGAAACGCCATCTCATACTGCGCCATGCGCGTCGCAATCTCCGGGTCTCCAGCCTTCTCGAGCTTCATCTGATTCAACTGCGCCAGATCGTCGAGATATCGCCGCCGCGCCGCTGCCGTCACGCCCTCCGGGTTTTTCAGGTACAACACCGGGTCGCCAGTCGAGCGGAACTTTACCCCCTGATACTTCGTCGGCAAAAATCCACTCCCCCACAATCGGTCATAGAGTGGCTGGTCCGAAACATTGCCCGTGCCTTGCGAAATCATTACCACAAAACCCGGCAGATCCTTGTTCTCCGTACCAAGTCCGTAGGACAGCCACGATCCGATCGAAGGCCGTCCCGCCAACTGAAATCCCGTCTGAAAGAACGTCACCGCCGGGTCATGATTGATCGCCTCCGTGTTCATCGACTTGATGAAACACAGCTTGTCGGCCACCCGCGCAACATTCGGCATCAACTCACTCACCCATGCGCCAGACTGCCCCCGCTGCTTGAATTCAAACTTCGAAGGCACCAGCGGAAAGCTCGTTTGCGTCGCCGTCATCCCGGTCAGCCGCTGCCCCCTGCGCACCGAATCAGGCAATTCCTGCCCAACCATTTTTGTCAACGCCGGCTTGTGATCGAATAGCTCGATCTGCGAAGGCGCCCCACTCTGAAACAGATAAATCACCCGCTTGGCTCTCGGCGAAAAATCTGTTTGAGCCCCGGCCATCTGCGCCATCGCCGCCGTTGTCATGAATCCACGCCGCGTCATTCTCTGGTGATCCCTTCATCGAGGTTCAACAACATGCTCGCCACCATTGCATAAGCTGCCAATTCCGTGGCATCGAGCTTCGCATTGCGCGCCGAATCGCCATGCGCCAACAGATTCCTCGCCGCCTGCGGGTCACTCTTGAATCTGGCCAGGTGATGGCGATACGCATTCTCCAGCACCAAAAATTCCCTTGCGTCGGGCATTCGGCTGGTCATCATCCGGAAGCCCAGCCTGATCCCGTCTTGCGTGCCCATCATCTTCTCAGCCAGCTTGCGCGAAGCCTCAAGGAACGTCACATCGTTCATCAGATTCAATGCCTGTAACGGCGTATTGGTCCGCGACTCGCGCACCACGCAAGTCTCGCGGCCCGCCGCATCGAAATTGGCCATCGCCGGGGGCGGGGAAGTCCGTTTCCAGAACGTATAGAGGCTGCGCCGATACAACCCCTCGCCCTGATCCATCTCGTAATCAGCCGCGCCCGACAGCTCCTTCCATAGTCCCGCCGGCTGATAGGGCTTCACCGACGGTCCACCCAGCTTCTCAACCAACAGGCCAGAGACAAACAAGGCCTGATCCCGAACCTGCCCCGCATCCAGCCTCAACCGCGAACTCCTTGCCAACAACCGGTTCTCCGGGTCCCGCGCCAGCATCTCCGGCGTAACATCCGAACTCTGCTGATAGGTCTCCGACATCACAATCGTCCGGATCAGATTCTTCACATTCCAGCCACTCCCGATAAACTCAACAGCCAGCCAGTCGAGCAGTTCCGGATGTGTTGGCCACTCGCCCTGCGATCCAAAGTCCTCGCTCGTCTTTACCAGCCCCACGCCGAACAACCCTTGCCAGAAGCGGTTCACGGTCACTCGCGCGGTGAGCGGATTGTCTTTAGAAACCAGCCATCGGGCCAGTCCAAGACGGTTGTTTTGGACACCCTCAGGCATCGGTCCCAACGCTGTTGGTACTCCCGGCATCACTGGCTCGCCCGGCCTGTCATAAGCTCCCCGCAACAGGATGTGCGCCTGCAACGGCTGCTGCCTTTCCTGCATCACCATCACCGTCGGTACTTGATCGAGAAACGCGTCGCGTTCCCGCCGCAGCTTCACCACTTCTGCCCAATCCGCCTGATCCCGCGTCTCGAGAAACTGCCGGCGCCTCGCCTCCACACCACTCGCACTTCCCGCAAGAAAAGCGACTTCCAGTTCCGGCAGCACTCGCCCGAATACGCTGACATCAGCCACCCCCAGCCGAATCGGCTCTTTCACCACAAAATCCTGGTTCAACTCATCCACCAGAATTTTCAACTTCTCAGGCTTGCCATCAACATAAATCTTCAGTCCCGCCGCCAGCTTCGATCCGTCATAAGTGAAAGCAACATGATGGCGACTACCGGCCGGCAACACCCTTTCTGTCTCAACTCGGATCGCATCGTCCAGCCAGCGCTGCACCAGATTCACCTGCAGCCGGCCCTGCTTTACATAGAACCCAAACCCCATCGGGTCCTCGCCCGGCACGGTCTTGTCGACGATCACTCCCTCTTTGACAACAACCTGCGCCGCAATCGAGAAACGGTCTGTGTAGCTCGGCGCAGCCTTCTGTGTCGGGATCAGATCAAGCGTGGGCTTCCAGTTCAAATCACCTGAGGCTTGGCCAGCCTTCAGCTTTCCCTCCGCCTGCGCAAGCGCCCGGTCAAGTTCAGCCAGCCGCGACGCCTGCACCGTAGTCGGCGCATGAATAAAGGGAGGCGTATTGCCAAATTTGAAATACCGGCCCCGCTCCCCAATGTTGTGGAAGTAAGCAAAGAGCTGGTAGAACTCCTTCTGCGCGAACGGGTCGTACTTGTGGTTGTGACAACGCGCACAGCCGATAGTCGAGCCTAGAAACACCGTCGACATCGTTTCCACCCGGTCCGCTGCGTACTCAGCCAAATACTCCTCGGCTACAATCCCACCCTCGCCATTGCCTCGATGATTCCTCTGAAATCCGGTCGCGATCTTCTGCGATAGCGTCGCATTGGGCAACAGGTCTCCCGCCATCTGCTCCACCACAAACTGGTCGAACGGCATGTTCTTGTCGAATGCCTCAAGCACCCAGTCTCGCCACCGCCACATCACTCTCTCGCCATCGGTCTGGTAACCATTCGAATCCGCATACCGCGCCGCATCCAGCCACCTCGCCGCCATCCGCTCGGCAAAACGCGGCGATGCAAGCAACCGGTTCACGGTAGCCGCATAGCTCTCATTGCGATTGAGTTCTTCAAGCGTCGGCGGCAACCCGGTGAGATCCAGATGAACGCGCCGCAAAAGCGTCTCACGGCTAGCCGGTTTGGTCGGCTGTAAACCGTCCTTCGCCAGTCGCGCCCGAACGAACCCATCAATGCTTCCGCCCGCCTCCCGCTTCGGCGGAACATAGGCCCAATGTTTCTCCCACGGCGCTCCCCCCTCGGCCCAACGCGTCAAAGTTTCGAGATCGACAGCAGCAAGCGGCGCCCCAGGAGGCATCTGCCTGGCAGTCACTTTGGCAACGATCTTCAGCCGTGCCTCTCTCGCACTGCCTTCCTCATCCAGCCTCAGGCGCTTCCCTTTGGTCGCGGCATCTGCCCCATGACACGTCCAGCACTTGTCAGAGAGAATCGGTCTAACCTGTCGGTTGAAGTCCGGTGTCTGCCCAGCCAGGCAAAGCGCGAACCCCGCCATGAATATCACTCGCATCGCAATTGCCTTGATTCTTTCACATCTGGAAATGAAAAAGCCCCCGATTGGGGGCTCTTCATTTCAAATTGTGGTACACCCGGAGAGATTCGAACTCCCGACCCTCTGGTTCGAAGCCAGATGCTCTATCCAGCTGAGCTACAGGTGCACGAAACCACAGCTTACAACATTTTGTTGCTGGCTTAAACCACTGCGACGCCCTTCAGCTTCTCGCGCTGTTCCTTGAGCAATGCCTTGCGGCTCAGCTTGATCTTGTTGCCCTCAACTCCGAGCACCTTGACCATGATCTGATCGCCTTCGTTCAACTCATCGCGCACCTGTCGGACGCGCGCTTCGCTGATTTCGCTGATGTGCAGCAAGCCATCGGTACCGGGAATGATCTCAACAAACGCGCCAAAGTCGGCGATGCGAGTCACCGTGCCGAGGTAGGTCTTGCCCACTTCAGCAACAGCGCAAATGTTGTTGATCATCGTCAAAGCCTTCTGGGCCTTGGTCGCGTCAGAGGCGAAGACCTTCACGGTTCCATCGTCTTCAACATCGATCTTCGCGCCAGTCTGCTCGACAATGCCACGAATCACCTTGCCACCGGGTCCAATCAGTTCGCGGATCTTGTCGGTCGGGATAGTCACCATGTACATGCGCGGAGCATGCGGAGACATCTCAGTGCGCGGCTCAGCCAGGCACTTGTCCATCGCGTCAAGCAGGAAAACACGCCCGCGACGGGCCTGTTCCAGCGCTTCTGTCAGCAGGTCGCTTGAGACGTCCTGAACCTTCAAGTCCATCTGCAGAGCGGTAACCGCGGTACGCGTGCCAGCCACCTTGAAGTCCATATCGCCATAGTGATCTTCAGCACCGGCAATGTCGGTCAGAATGGCGTACTTCGCGCCTTCCTTCACCAAACCCATCGCAATGCCTGCTACCGGTTCCTTGATCGGAACACCGGCATCCATCAACGACAGAATGCCGCCGCAGATGCTAGCCATCGATGACGAACCATTCGATTCAAGAATGTCCGATACGCAACGCATCGTGTATCCGAATGTGTCGGCCGGAGGCAGCACAGCGGCGATTGCGCGCTCTGCCAGGTTGCCGTGACCGATTTCACGACGGCCAGCTCCGCGCATGAAGCCGACTTCGCCAACCGAGAACGGCGGGAAGTTGTAGTGCAGCATCCAGCGCTTGGAAGTCTCTGCGAAATCGAGCATTTCAATCTTCTGCTCGTCGTCGCTCGTTCCGAGCGTGGTCGTAACCAGCGCCTGCGTTTCACCGCGTGTAAACAGGCACGAACCGTGCGTGCGCGGCAGGATGCCGACTTCCATTTCGAGCTTGCGGATTTCGTCGAACTCGCGGCCATCCGGACGGCGGCGCTTGTCGAGCATCTCTTCGCGGAAGATCTTTTCCTTCAGCACATCGAAGTACTTGCCAGCCAGAACCTGCTTGGCTTTGGCTTCATCCGTGTCGCCTTCAAACAGCGCCTTGGCTTTCACCTTGCACTCATCGACCTTGGCGTAGGATTCGAGCTTCGAATGCTTCTTGGTGTCGATGGCGTCGGTGAGTTCCACCTTGATCGCCTTCTCCATTGCATCGAAAGTGGCCTGATCGAAAGTCGCCGGCGTGTAGATACGCTTCGTTTTGCCAGTCTTGGCAACGAGTTCCTTAATGCCGGCAATGATTTTCTTGCAGCACTCAAGACCAAAGTCCACGCAACGGACGACGTCTGCTTCCGCAGCGCCAACTCCACCGGCTTCCACCATGACAACGCCTGCTTCAGTGCCTGCGACGACAATAGAAATCTCGGCAGTCTTGGCTTCCTCGTACGTTGGAAACACAATTAACTTGCCATTCAGAACCGCAACGCGAACGGCAGCTAGAAGCGCATGAAAGGGGATGTCGGAAATTGCCAGCGCGGCGCCTGCTCCGGAAAGTGCCAGAATGCCAGGGTCGCGGTCGGGGTCGGCCGATATGACGTAGCCAACTACCTGCGTGTCATTCAAATAACCTTCGGGGAAAAGCGGACGGATCGGGCGATCCATCAGGCGGGCGTTTAAAGTTTCCTTCTCGCTCATCCGGCCTTCGCGCTTGATGTACCCGCCCGGAAACTTGCCGGCAGCGTAGGTATATTCGCGGTAGTCGCAGGTGAGGGGAAAGAAGCTTGCGGTCTCTCTTGCCTTCAAATTCGAGCAAGCTGTGGAAAGGACTACATTGTCGCCGCAACGGATGACAACGGAGCCATTGGCCTGCTTGGCCATCTTGCCGGTCTCGATGGTAATCTTGTGACCCTCGAGATCGATTTCAACTGTGTGAACCATCTATGATTCCTCCTGAACGCACCGTTACAATACGATGCGATGATCTTGAAAAAGATCAAGGAGACGATTTGAATACTGATTGTGTGCTCTGTCCTCCGGGACAGAGATCAGGCAATACCCCAAAAACGGCAACAGCCGGAGAAGCGATTTCCGGCTGTCACTTTGGTTCTGTTGGTTACTTACGAATCCCGAGCTTTGCGATCAGCGCCTGATACGCCTGGGGGGTTCGCCCCTTCAGGTAGTCGAGCAGCTTACGCCGCTGCGCGACGAGCAATAGAAGTCCACGGCGTGAGCTGTGATCCTTCTTGTGGGTTTGAAAGTGGTGCGTGAGCTGTGTAATACGCGCGCTCAGCAGGGCCACTTGAACTTCTGTAGATCCAACGTCTTTTTTGTGTCGGGCGTTTGCCGCCACGATCTCTTTTTTCGCTTCAACTGCCAATGCCATTTTAAGGGGGGTACTCCTCTTCGTTCCTTAATCAACCTTTTGTTCGCCTTTCAGATTAGCATAAATGCAACAGTTATGGCCAATCGATACGTTCCTCTATTAGTAGCTTTTATGAGCGGGTTGCTGGTTTCGGCCGCTTTGCCGGTCAAAACCGCACTCGAGAATCGCAAAGTCAAAGTCGTCGAGACCACTTACCCCCCAGGCGTTCCAAGAGAACCCGGTGTACGCGAGAGCGATCAGGTGATCGTCTTTCTCGAAGATTGCGCATACGAACGGAAAGACCCAGTCACCGGCGAACTCACCATTCGCAAACGCAAGTCCGGCGAAGTCATCTGGCACGACAAAGGCGAGGCAGCCCCGCAGTTGACCAACCAGGGCAAAAAGCCCTACCGCACCATCACCATTGAGCTGAAGTAAATGTGGTTCGCCTGGCTCATGCGCCTGGCCAGCCTCTACCACGAGCCTTTGGTTGCGGCCCATAAGCGAGCTCTGTTTGCCGGCCTCAAAGGCCGCGTCCTCGAAATCGGCCCGGGAAGTGGTGTCAACTTGCAGTATTTCGGCCCCGACGTGCAATGGACAGGCTATGAACCAAACCCCTGGCTCGCTAGAGCGATCCAAGTCCCCGCAAATGGCACGCTCCACGTCGAGCCCTACCGCGGCCAATTAGCCGAATTCGATGCCGTCGTCTGTACCCTCGTGCTATGCAGTGTCGATCAGCCTGAGTCTGTTCTAAAAAGCCTGTCCCATTGCCTGCGACCCGGCGGCCGGCTACTATTCCTCGAACACGTCGCTGCACAGCCAAACAGCTCCCTGCGCCGAACACAGGACCGCTGCCAGCCACTCTGGAGCCGCTGCGCTGGTGGCTGCCACCCAAACCGCGAAACCTTACGCTTGATCGAGTCCGCAGGTTTCCGCATCACCAACATGGAGAGATTCAACCTGCCACTCTGGCTAGCCGCCCCTCACGTGGCAGGAGAAGCCATCCGTATTATTGATGGGGTCAATAATGCGCCGCCACAGGCCCCCTGATTTGTTAACTTAAGAAAAGTCTCCCCGTCTGAGCGCTTCTTTCCCCTGTCGGAATCCCCGAAGGAGCGCGAAAATCCATGACAGCGATGTTCTGGCCTGTGGTCATCTTTATGGCCATTTCACTGGCCATTGGTCTATACACGTACACCCAGGTGCGCGGATCCAGCGAACGGTATACGGTTTGCGGCAAGTCGATGCCCTTCCTGGTTGTAGGCACTGCCCTACTGGCCCAAGCTGTGGATGGCAATGCAACCTTGGGCAATGTCTCCCTGGTCTGGTCGAGCAATGTTTGGGGAGGACTCCTGATTCCCTTGGGACTTGCGATAAGTCTCGTATTGGTCGGTAGATTCCTCGCTAAACCCCTCAACGAAATGGACCTGATGACTCTGCCAGAGTTCTTCTACCGACGCTACGGCAAAGGCACCGAGCTGCTGGTCAGCATTATCACCCTGGTTTGTTTCACCGTTCTAATCGCCGGCAATTTGAGCGCCGTGGCCTGGATCTTGAGTGTGGTGAGTGGCATCGGCTACGGGCAAGCGCTGATCATCGGTACCGTTGTAATCCTGGCCTACACCATGGCCGGTGGATTGTATTCAGCAATCTGGACTGACTTCTTCCAAATTCACGTTGCACTGATCGGCTTCGTTGGCGCAGCCGTCTACTTGTTCGCAACCTATGGCGCAGGACCGATCGACACGGCCGTTGCCGCCGGCAAGTTGGATCTGAGCGCTTTGACAAAGATATCGGCCGGAGCGCTACCCAACTGGGCTGGCTTCTTCTCTCTGGCCATCGGCAACGCCATGGCCCTCGATTTTATGGAGCGTGTGTTCAGCGCCAAGAGCGGCAAGACCGCTAGCAACGCCTGCTACTACGCCGCCGCCTTGACGCTCGTCGTGGGCGGCTGCGCAACGCTGATGGGCATCTACAGCGTAAGCCTGGTCCCGAAGGTCGACGACGCCAGAATGGTGCTGCCCATTCTGGCCAATGGTCTCCTTCCTTACTGGGTCGGAGTGATGGTTTTCATCGGAGTGCTCGGGGCATCGATGTCTACTGCCAACGGAGCCATGCTGGTGATGAGCGTGGTTACCGCCAGGAGCCTCTACGAACGCTACCGTGCAACACCCGTATCGGATAGCCAGATGCTAATGTTGTCTCGCGTAATGGCAATTCCCACCGCGCTGGTAGCCGGGCTGGTCGCCTACGTAAAGCCTGAGCCGGGGATACTTCTGGTGATCGCTTTCGATATTGTTTTCGCAGGCTGTGTCGTTCCGTTGTTTTATGGCGTCCATTCCAAGAAGGCAACCGCCGAGGCGGCCGTCTCTGCCATTCTAATGGGCACCTCGGCGCGCCTCGTCGCTTATTTTGCGACGCCAGCCGAATGGGCAGGACTCGATACTCTAATTCCTCCCATCCTGAGTTGGGCAACTTTCGTGACGGTGATAAAATTCAGCCGGACGGTCGAAATTAAGACCGCCGTCCCGGCGCATGGAGACTAAAAAGCATGTTGCAGAGATTGGCTATTTGCGCGCTTGCGGGCGCTGTGATGCTCGGACAAGAGGCGCCGCCACCAAAAAAGAAGGGTCCGGGAGGGCCGAGAATCGTTCGCCCGGGTATCAGTACTCCTGGGGTCAAGCGGCCCATGGATACGATCAAGCCGATCGCCGAAATTAGCGTACCGGGAGTACCGGACTGGCAAGCAGTGACCAAAGATGCCCTTTGGGTATCGAACGGACCAAAGAATACGGTTCACAAGATCGACGCAAAAACCAATCAGGTGGTCGCCGTAGTCGAAGTCGGCCCACGTCCGTGCTCTGGTTTGGCGGCTGGCTTCGGCAGCCTCTGGGTGCCCCTCTGCGGCGAGCGTGGAACCGGCAACGGCAAGGGCTTGGCGCGCGTTGATCTCAAAACCAACAAAGTCATCGCCACCATCCCCGTTGGCCCGGCCGATAGCGAAGGAGGCGTCACTGTTAGCAAGGATTCCGTTTGGATCGTGAGCGATGCAAAAGGCGTCCTCTCAAGGATCGACCCCAAAACCAACACCGTTAAAGCCGAAGTCACCGTACCTGCCGGCAGCGTAGCCGTTGAGTTTGCTGAAGGCGCAGTGTGGGTTACAGCCAACAAGAGCGCCAAACTCATCAAGGTGGACGCCAAAAAGAACACTGTACTCAAAGAGATTGAAGTAGGTCCTCAGCCACGGTTCCTGACAACCGGCGGCGGCAGCGTTTGGACTGTCAACCAGGGCGACGGCACTGTGACCCGCGTTGACGCCAAGACCGATGCAATCATCGCAAAGATCGAAGCCGGCATCCCCGGCGGCGGTGGTGAAGTCAGCTTTGGTGGCGGCGGTCTCTGGGTCACCGTATTCGATCTTCCAATTACCTTTATCGATGCCAAGACCAACACGGTGACCAAGCAGTGGGTTGGCGCCGGAGGCGACGCTATACGCTATGGACATATGTCTATTTGGTTATCCAATTTGCGTCAACAGAACCTCTGGCGCATCGATCCAAGCAAGCTTTGAAGTCATGGCGGATACCTGTTCTAAAACTACCTAGTACTTTTAAGAAAATAAACAGAGAAATGATCCGATACGAATTCAGAAGACGCTAGTAGAGTTAGATTATGTCCAACCAACGACCCGTTCGCGCTGACGTACAAGCGCTGTCTGGATTGCTCCGGCAATTCGACAATCAACTAAAGGACCAAGGCCGCAGCGAAGAGCGAAGTATCGTCCTGGATGCCCTGAAGAAATTAGAAGCCTCGCCAGCTTTGATTCTTCAGGGCTCCGGTGAATCTTCAAATCACACACGTCCCGTTTTTGCGAGCACGAAGCAGAGTAAAGCCTCGGCCGCTTAGTAGTCCTTTTATTTACCCGGAGGGCAGGGCGGTACCTATAGTACTGCTACTGCCCTTACCCAGCAACAACAAGTCTTCAATCGTCAAACCGTAGCGGCCCATTTCGGGGCTTTTTTTATTGGTTGCCCTCCGGTGTAAGCGTATCAATGCTTCCCACCCCAACGGCCTACCCAGCCATCTCCCGCACCACCTCAAGCAACACATTCGCCCCATTCACACAATCCTTCCAATCCGCCCACTCCTTGGGTGAATGACTGATCCCCGCACGGCTCGGCACAAACACCATCCCCATCGGCATCACCTTCGCCATCATCTGCGCATCATGTCCGGCCCCGCTCGGCAAATGCATCGTCTTCAACCCCAACCTCCCCGCCGCCGCCCCAATCGCCTTCTGGATCCCCGCATCCGCCAGCGCCGCCTCATTACGGCCATGCTGCCTCATCGTAATCTCCGTCTTCGTCTCCCGCGAAATCAACGCCGCCCGCGAACGAATCTTCTCCCCCAATCGCTCCAGCTTCGCCGTCGATAGATCCCTCAACTCCACACTCATCCGCACCTCCCCCGGCACAACATTCACCGCATTCGGACTCACCTCCAGATGCCCCACCGTGCCCACCTGCGCGCCCACCTCGGCCATCACAATCTCCCGCACCGCCAGCGTCAACTGCGCCGCCGCAATCATCGCATCCTGCCTCTCGGCCATCGGCGTCGTCCCCGCATGATTCGCCATCCCCTTCACCACCACCTCGTAATCATCAATCGACACGATCCCATCCACCACCCCAATCGGTACACCGGCCTTCTCCAACTTCCCGCCTTGTTCGATATGCAGTTCGAGATATGCATGATAGTCCCCCTTGGCAATCCTCGCCGACTCCAGCTTGAACGTAAGCGTTAGAGCAACCCATCTTGACGGCTAACCTCGCTTCTGCCTAGCCGCCGCCCACGCCCCCGGCGTCCGCCCTGACAGTTCCCTGACCTTGGCATCCCCCAGCCCCGGCAACAGTTCCGCAAGATACT
>Ga0163144_10005356_pt1 | contig 28483 bp, 25 predicted proteins | sample OliLak19BULKMAT1_FD_123175 | JGI IMG/M metagenome (GOLD analysis project Ga0163144, IMG submission 123175) | Freshwater microbial mat bacterial communities from Lake Vanda, McMurdo Dry Valleys, Antarctica - Oligotrophic Lake LV.19.BULKMAT1 | ecosystem: Environmental > Aquatic > Freshwater >... | reverse complement strand
TCAGCCTGCCGATCGATGACGACCGGCGCGGCAAGACGGGCGTGGCGAAAGCGAAGCTCAAGGAACTCGGCGATGCGATCACGCGCGTGCCAGCAGGCGTCGACATCCACAAGACCGTCGAGCGCGTCATCGCCCGCCGCCGCGAGAGCTACGAATCCGGCAAGGACATTGACTGGGGCGGCGCCGAGCACCTCGCCTTTGCGAGCCTGCTCGACGAAGGCTTCCCCGTGCGCCTGTCCGGCCAGGACGTCGGACGCGGCACCTTCGTGCAGCGTCACAGCCACATGGTCGACCAGACGACCGGCGAGCGCCATACGCCGCTCAACCTGATCAGCGACAAGCAGGCGCCCTATGAAGTGATCGACTCGCTGCTCTCCGAGGAAGCAGTGCTCGGCTACGAGTATGGCTACTCCCTCGCCGACCCCAATACGCTGACCCTCTGGGAGGCCCAGTTTGGGGACTTCTGCAACGGCGCACAGGTATACTTCGACCAGTTCATCTCGAGCGCCGAGCGCAAATGGCTGCGCATGTCCGGCCTCGTGATGCTGCTGCCGCATGGCTATGAAGGTCAGGGCCCGGAGCATTCCTCCGCCCGCCTCGAGCGCTTCCTGCAGATGTGCGCGGAAGACAACATGCAGGTCTGCAACCTGACGACGCCATCGAACTATTTCCACGCCCTGCGCCGCCAGATCCACCGCGAGTTCCGCAAGCCGCTGGTGATCATGACGCCGAAATCGCTGCTGCGCCACAAGCTGGCGACCTCGACCATCGACGACATGAATGCCAAGTCGACCTTCCACCGTATCCTCTGGGACGACGCCGAGACGCCCGGCCGTGAAGGCAAGGTGAAGCTCGTCGCCGACAAGAAGATCCGGCGCGTCGTGCTCTGCTCGGGCAAGGTCTATTACGATCTCTTCGAGGCGCGCGAAGCGGCGGGTACGGACGATGTCTACCTGCTGCGCGTCGAGCAGTTCTACCCGGTCCCGCGCAAGTCGCTGATCACGGAACTCAAACGCTTCACGCAGGCCGAGATCGTCTGGTGCCAGGAAGAGCCGCGCAACATGGGCGGCTGGACTTTCATCCGTGACGAGATCGAATGGTGCGCCGCGCAGGCGGGCTATGCCCAGCCTCGGCCGAAATACTCGGGCCGCCCGCCCAGCGCGGCCACCGCCACGGGCCTTCTCTCCAAGCACCAGGCCGAGCAGGCGTCCCTCATCCGGATCGCGCTGTCGCCCGATCCGGTAGACGACCGCAACGCCGCGTCCTGACCTTCCTCCAGCCAACCCTTCGGACCCAGATCCATGACAGACATTGTTGTACCCACACTCGGCGAAAGCGTCACGGAAGCGACTGTCGGCCGCTGGCTGAAAGCCAAGGGCGACGCGGTGAAGAAGGACGACGTGCTGGTCGAACTGGAAACCGACAAGGTGTCGGTCGAGGTCTCGGCGAGTGAAGACGGCGTGCTGTCGGATATCTCGGTGCCGGAAGGTGAAACGGTCGGTATCGGCGCCCTCCTTGGACGGATCAACGGGGCAGGGGCGGCTGCCTCGAAGCCCGCACCGGCCGCCAAACCCGCCGCGGCCCCCGAGCCGGTTGCGCCCGCCAAGCCAGCTGCCGCGCCCGCCGCTGCCGGCGGCGTCACCGATGTGAAAGTCCCCGTGATGGGCGAAAGCGTCGCCGAAGGCACGATTGCCTCGTTCAGCAAGAAAGTCGGCGACAAGGTCAAGAAGGACGAGACCATCGCCGAAATCGAAACCGACAAGGTGGCGCTTGAAGTGCCGTCGCCCGCCGATGGTGTGATCCTTGAGCTGCTGGTTGCGGCGGGTGCCAGCGTGACCCCGGGCTCCGTGATCGCGCGCATCGGCGCCTCGATGCCGGCGGCCGCCAAGGCTGTAGCGGAAACCGCGCCTGCGAAGATTGTCTCCGCGCCGGCCGCGCCCGCCGCCAACGGCTCGGGCGAGCGCCCGGTCGCCCCGTCCGTGCGCCGCATCGCCGCCGAGGCGAATGTCGCGCCCGCGAGCATTCCGGGCTCCGGCCGGGATGGCCGCGCCACCAAAGCCGATGCCCTTGCCTATGTGAACAAGCCGAAAGAAACGAAGATGCCCGATACAGAGGCCCGCCCGCCCCGCGAAACCGGTCCGCGTGAAGAACGTGTACGGATGACCCGCCTGCGCCAGACCATCGCCCGCCGCCTGAAAGAGGCGCAGGACACGGCTGCGATGCTGACGACGTTCAACGACGTGGACATGTCCGCGATCATGGACCTGCGCAAGAAGCACCAGGACGCCTTCGTCGCCCGTCATGGCATCAAGCTCGGCTTCATGAGCTTCTTCGTGAAGGCCGTGACCAGCGCGTTGAAAGATGTGCCCGCCGTCAATGCTGAGATCGACGGCCAGGACGTCATCTACAAGAATTACTATGACATCGGCGTCGCCGTCGGCACCGACAAGGGCCTCGTGGTTCCGGTGGTCCGGGGTACGGACGACATGTCCCTCGCCGATATCGAGAAAGCCATCGCCGCTCTCGGCAAGAAGGCCCGTGATGGCCATCTCACCATCGGCGACCTTCAGGGCGGCACCTTCACCATCTCGAACGGCGGCATCTATGGCTCGCTGATGTCCACGCCGATCCTCAATCCGCCCCAGTCCGGCGTGCTCGGCATGCACCGCATCGAAGACCGTCCGATTGTCCGCAATGGCCAGATCATCATCAAGCCGATGATGTATCTCGCCCTCAGCTACGATCACCGCATCGTCGACGGCAAGGAAGCGGTCACCTTCCTCGTCCGCGTCAAGGACGCGCTGGAAGATCCGGAGCGGATGCTTCTGGAAGTCTAGGCAGGCCAGGCGGCGGGCACAGGCTGCCCGCTGCCGCCAGTCATTCCTTCTTGCGCACGAACAGTTCGTTGCCCTCGAACCAGATGTCGCTGCGGTCTTCGCTCATGAAGAAAAAGTTGCGTTGCACGTTGCCGTTTCTGTAGCGCAGCTCCAGCGTCCAGCCGTCGATGAAGTAATCACCTTCCAGGTCATCATCGGTCACGCCGGTCGTCCGTGTTCCCCCGCCGCTGAACACGCCGCCCGCCGAGGTCGAGGAGCTCGAGCCTTTGTCATCGCCGACAACCATGCCGAACGTGCCGTCGGATCCGCCCGACCCGCCGCCTGCGCCGCTCGACCGCCACCTCTGAAAGGTGCCATCCCGGTTCAGCTTGAGGCCCCAGTTCGACCAAGCCGCGTAATCACCGATCGTGGCGCTTGAGGCCCATTCGAAAGTGTTGTGAAGGCGTTCACCGCGCGCCGCTTTCACCCGCAGGATCTGTCCCGGCGGTGCATCGAAACCGTCACCGAAATTGACGAGAAAATTCTTGCCGGTGCGTTTCCACGTGCCCCAGTTTCCGGGGTTGGCGCGGCGGTCGCCGTGCGCGTCAAACGCATCGAGAGCGGCATCTGGCACGCCGTCGCGCGCCGTTCCATCTTTCAGCAGGAGATAGGTCCGGTCGCGGTACTGTAGTCCCGTCACTTCCCATGTCTGGGTCCAGGAATAGAGCACACCTTCCACATCTGCGTCGGTGATCGCCGCGCCGGCGGGCAGCGGGCTCGTCTTGGCGGCGGGAAGGGGGGCCGTCGCTGTTCGTGTTGCTGGCGCGGCCGGCTCCGTGTCTGCCGGCGCGGAGGTGGGTTGCACGCACGCTTCGGCCAGAATCTGGCTGGCAGGTTCGGCATAGGCCTGCACAAGGTCAACATCCTGCGGGAGGATCAGCTCTGCAAAGCGCTTTGATCCGTCCGCCCGCGCGCAGGCAAGCGCCATAACGAACCGGGCCGACGCGCCTGATCCGGTCATTCCGACGGCCATGATGGCGCCGTCCGGGGCCGGCTTGGTGTCACCGTAGTCGATTGAGCCCAGACCATCGACGCCGTGTTTCTTGCGGGCATTGAGCCAATCCTCGAGCCTGCGCGGGTCAGCGTCTGCCGGATAGAGACGCAGCTCCACGGCTGTGTCTGCACCGGCAGAATAGACGCTGCGCGTGTCGCCCTCACTCTTGGTCCAGCCTTTCGGCGCCGGCGGGTCGGCCGCCGCGGCGGCCACCAGTCCTAGAGCCGCCACACAGGTGGCAAGTACTGAGCGCATCATGCGCTGGGCTCTCCGGACTGTTGTGAGGAAACCTTAGCGCCCCTGCCGCTGGCTTCAAGTTACAGGATTGTTCCGGGCCGACGGGCCGCGCTGGAACCGCATCAAAGCGGCCCGAAACACCGAGGAGAGGCGTGTGACCCTTGTGACCGATACCGGGCCTTAGAATTCCGTTGGTCCGTGGGCGGAGAAATCTGACACGAACATGGAGTGTCATAGCCTTCGGCCCCGCGCAGCGTCGAAGATAACCGAGATAGGAATGGGGTTGGTTGGGATAACCGGGGCTCAAGATTGTTATATTATAACTCAATCCTTTAGTATTTCTGCCAACACAATTCTGTCAGCAGGACGTCCAAACCCGCCGCGGCCTCTTGCATTTGATCTTCCGGGTCCGACCTATGAGCGAACTGATTTGAGTCATGGGAGAAAAGCTGATGACCGACACAACCTACGAACCGCCCAAAGTCTGGACCTGGAACAAGGAAAGCGGCGGGCGCTTTGCGAGCATCAATCGCCCCATCGCCGGTCCGACGCATGACAAGGACCTGCAGGTCGGCAAGCATCCGCTTCAGCTCTATTCGCTCGGCACTCCCAATGGTGTGAAAGTCACCATCCTGCTCGAGGAGCTTCTCGCCAAGGGCCATGCCGGCGCCGAATATGACGCCTGGCTGATCAACATCATGGAGGGCACGCAGTTCTCCTCGGGCTTCGTCTCCGCCAATCCGAACTCGAAGATCCCGGCCCTGATGGACCATTCGGTCAGCCCGCCGCAGCGCGTCTTCGAATCCGCCTCGATCCTGCTCTATCTCGCCGAAAAGTTCGGGGAGTTCCTGCCCAAGGATCCGCGCAAGCGTGCGGAAGCGATCTCCTGGCTGTTCTGGCAGATGGGCTCCGCCCCGATCCTCGGCGGTGGTTTCGGCCACTTCTATGCCTACGCGCCGATCAAGGTCGAATACGCCATCGACCGCTATGCGATGGAAGTGAAACGCCAGCTCGACGTGCTCGACCGGCATCTCGCCGAAAACGAGTACATGGCCGGCGACGAATACTCGATTGCCGACATGGCGATCTGGCCCTGGTATGGCGCGGTGGTTCTGGGGGTTGTCTACAATGCGGGCGAGTTCCTCTCGGTCCACGAATACAAGAACGTCCTGCGCTGGACCAAGCAGATCGGCGAACGCCCGGCAGTGAAGCGCGGCCGGATGGTCAACTCGACCACTGGCAAACCCGAAAACCAGCTGCGGGAACGTCACGATGCCAGCGATTTCGAGACGAAAACGCAGGACAAGCTCGAAGCGCAGGCCTGATATCCGGGCTGCGGCGAGGCGCCCCGTCCCTTGCGCGGGGCGCGCCGTCTATATATTGCGGCAAACGGCAAAGGAGGCGGCAGCCCCATGACGACCTATACAAGCGACGAGCGCCGCCACACGGCCGGGACTGCCGCGTCGATGACCGACGTGCGCTACGAGATCGACCGGATTGACCGGCTGCTGGTCGAGATCATGGCCGAGCGCCAGTCCTTCATGGACGCCGCCGCCCGCATCAAGGGCGACCGGAACATCGTGCATGACCGCGCCCGGATCGAGGATGTGGTCGCCAAGGTGAAAGCCGAGTGCCCGAAGCACGGCCTGTCTCCGGCGATCGCCGAACCTGTCTGGCGCACGATGATCGATCGCTGTATCGCGTATGAATTCGCCAGCTATGACGCGCTGCGCTTGCCCACCAAGGTCAAGTCGTAGGCCGCCCGCGCGGCCGCTTCCAGCGCTTCACCCAGTGCGTCCTTGACGTCTCCCAGCAGAACGGCGGCATGCGCCGTGCTCGGTGTATCTTCGCCGCGTCCCGCCTTTTCCGCGCGTTCGCAGGCGGCCGCGAGCTTCAGCGCGCCGATGCCGAGGCTGGCGCCTTTCAGCGTATGGGCGGCGTCGGACCATTCGCGCGCTTCCAGTCTCGGATCGAGCAGGCGTGACCAGAGCTGTGCCTGGTGCTGGAAAATCTCGATCACCTCGACGGCGAGATCATGGTCGCCGCCGGTCATCGCCGCGAGATGGTCGAGGTCCATGACCGGAAGGGAAGGGCGCGTTTCAGTCATCCGGGGTCTCCTGTGCCTCGAAACCGTGACTCACGGCCATTAGCATCCTGTTAACGATGCGATTGGCGCAAAAGTTTCACGCTTTATCGATTGTCGAAAAGGTTCAATTCTGGTATGCGCTTGCGTGAGGATCATCCTTTGGCCTCATTCCGATTGACCCGCCCGAACACTGGCCACTTACTGGGGACTGAGCGATGACCGACCTGCTCATCTTGATCCGCAATCTGATGCTGGCCACCATCCTCGCCTGGCTGGGCATCGAATTTGCGCCCAACTCGCCCGAGCGGGACGACAAGCCGGCCGAGAAGTCTGCCGTTCTCGCGCTCCTCGGCTGAGAAACCCTGCAAAGCCTTAACCAACCGGCGTGCATTCTGCCCTCGCAGACGCACGCAAGGCGAGTTATACATTGGATATGACAGACGCTTCCTCCGTGCGCCCTTCGGGCCGGGACGACCTGGCACGTCACCAGGCCTCTCAGAATTTTGAGATGGCGCAGCATGGTGGCGGCTGGATGGTCACCGCTGCTTTTGTCGTTGCCGCGCTTTGGATTCTCGGTGTCGTTCTCGGCTTTCTGGGTCTCGGCGGCGCCGCGCTGGCTGAACAGTTTTCCCCGATGCTTCTCGCGGCGGGCGGGATCGCAGCGTTCATTCCCGCTTTCCTGATCATCATGGCCGGCTTCATGGGCCGTTCCAGCCGGCGCGCCGCCGCCGCCAATGCGCTGGTGCTGGAAGCGGCCTCGCGCCTGATGATGCCGGCGCGCGAAGCGGGTACCGAAGGCCTCGCCTTTGCCGAGCAGATGAAACAGGCCGCCGCCGAGGTCGATCTCGCGATGGCGCATGCGCTGACCGCGATGAAAGCGATGGCCGGCGAAATCGGCGACGAACGCCAGCGGCTGGAATCTGTTTCTTATGCGACCTCCGACAATGCGCGCGATCTTGCGACCCGGCTGGCCGCGGAGCGCCAGGCGCTTGAGGCGCTGGCCCGCGAGTTGCGCAGCCAGATCAGCACGATGAGCGAGGCGATCCCGCGCCAGGCCCAGATGATGATTTCCGCGGCGCGCCAGGCCAGCGACGAGGTCGGCCGTGCCGACAGCGCGCTTGAAAACCGGCTCGGCTCGATGTCGCGTGCCGGCGAAGACCTTTCCCGCCGGCTGGAATCGCTCGACGGCCTTGCCCGCGAAGCGGCGACGCGCACCGAAGCGCTGACCTTCTCGATCACGCGGATCGAGGACAAGCTCGAACAATCGCGCCGCACGGTGAACGCCGCCGTGCGCGCCAGCGAAGTCGCCGCTGCCGCCGCCGCCACGACCGGCGACGCGCTGAAAGGCGCGGTCGCCTCGGCGCTTGACGGCGCGCGCCAGGCAAATGCTGAGATCAATTCCGCCTCGCGCGGCGCCGCTGAGGAAGCCGCCCGCGCGCTGGCCCGGTTGCGCGAGGCGGGTGAGCAGGCGGCTTACGCCCTGCGCACGGCGAGCTACGCCGCCCGTATCGAAGGCGAGAATCTCGAGCGCCGCACCGGAATTGCCGCGCCCGAACCCGCGCCTTCGCTGGCGGCGCCGCCCTTACGCCAGAGCCTCGCCTCGCCGCTGGCGTCCTATTCGAATGGCCATGGATCGAACGGCAACGGCAATGGCCATGACCACGCGCCGTCGTATGCGAATGGCAATGGCCGCCTGTCCGCCAGCCGGGCGTCGATGGATGACGACCTGTTTGATGCCAGCGCCGATGCCGTGATCGCGGCGAGCGCGGTGACGCCCACGCCGAGCGCGCCACTGGTGCTTGGCCGTGATGTCACTTCGCGCGAAGGCGAGCCGCTGATGTTGCGCCGCCGCCATGAAGACCAGCAGGCGCCGCCGCCGGAACTTCCGCGCCGCCGCGCCAGTGACCAGCTGACCGGCCCGGCCTCCAACGGCTCGGCGCTGCGCGAGATCATCTCGGACATCTCACGCGAGGAATCCGGCGAGACCGAAGACCGCGAGCAGCTGGCCGAATCGCTGGTCTCGCGGCTCCAGTCCTCGGGCATCCCGCTGGGCGACGTGTTCCGGCCGCGCTCGAAAAAGCGCATTGCCGCGGCAAACACCAAAGGCAACGGCCCGCGCCGCGAAGCGATCCGCGAACAGGCCGGCAAGGAAGTCGAGCGTGTCTCGCACCGCCTGCGCGGCGACGGCAAGCTGATGGACATGGCCCGCCAGTTCGCCCTGCTCGAACAGGCCGACGCGCTGGCTGCGCTCGAACAGACGCAGAGCACCAGCCGCAATGCGAGTGCGCGCCTCGCGGCCTTCTTGCTGGTCGACGCGGCGCTTTAGGCTTCCCGCCCGCAAGTTTTTCCGCTCATCCCGTCCAAAGACGGGATCCCCTGAGGATGGCGTTGCTTCCGCCTCAAGTCTGGGTGCCGGCTTCCGCCGGGATGAGCGGCAGAGGGTTAGCTTGTGTTTGGGCGTGAGGCCTGGGAAATTTTCCGGGATGAAAATGATCTCGAAGTGAACGTCCGCCTGCGGAGGTGTTGCGGAAGGAATGGGCGGGAGTTTTCCAAGGGCTTGACCGGGATGGGATTTATATTTCCGGAGGTGTGTTTCCTGTAGGCGCAAGGCCCGTCGAAACAGCGTTCAAACTGCCTCAGCCTGTCGCATCCGGTGTTCATCGGATTCCGATTCTCTCTCATTGATTCTCATTTTTTTGTCATCTGCTCTCACCTGGTATCGATTTGTTTCGCATCCCGGCTTTGACGCAGGCGGGTCAGATAATGGCACGTAACCGGAGAAGGCGGCGAGGATAACACCGCTGGGGACCCTACCGGATTGGGGGAGATGGAAAACGCCAGCTGGCCGTCATCCCGGTTTCGCCGCAGGCGAAGACCGGGACCCAGGAATCTTTGCAAAAAAAGAAGTCTGGGTCCCGGATAATTGCGGCGCAAATTCCGGGATGACGACCCATGGAGGGAGGTTTTGGGAGTTCGATGTAAGGGAAGGGGCTCTGCTTGCGCGTACGTCCGGCGCGTCAGACGCCGATCACTTCGCTGTCCGTCGCCTCGTCCTTGATCCATTTGATGAAGGCGCGCACGTCGGGCGAGAGGTGGCGGCCTTTCGGCCAGACGAGCCAGTAGCCGAAATCGATCGGGATCGAGCCGTTGGCGAAGGGCGCGGCGAGGCGGCCTGCTGCGATGTCGTTGGCGGCGATGGCCTGTTTGGCGAGGGCGACGCCCCGGCCGGCGGCGGCGGATTCGATGACGAGGATGCCCTGGTTGAAGCGCGGACCTTTGGTGCCGTCGACGCCGGTCACGCCGTGCGCGCGGAGCCAACTGGCCCAGTCGGGGCAGGAGGGGTCGTTCTCGGAGCTTTCATCATGCAGCAGCGTGTGGTTTTTCAGGTCTTCCGGTTTGCGGATCGGGTCCGGGCCTTCGAGCAGGCGCGGGGAGCAGACGGGCAGGACGGTCTCGTCGAGCAGCTTCTCGGATTTCAGGCCTTCGTAATTGCCTCGGCCATAGCGAATGGCGAGGTCGGCGTCGGCGGTGTTGAAATCGGTCAGCGACATGTCCGCCGAAATCCAGGCCTCGGTGCCTTCGTTGGTGCGATGGAACTTTTCGAGCCGGGGGGCGAGCCACTTGGCGGCAAAGGACGGCGCGCAGGAGACCATCACCCGGCCCTTGCGGGCAGGGGCCTGCATGATGCGGCCCGCTTCCGATATCCGCTCGAAGGCCTCGCGGACGAGGGGAAGGCTGGCCTGCGCCGCGTCGGTCAGCAGGACGGAACGGCCCGTACGCTTGAACAATGGCGTGCCGGCGAAGTCTTCCAGCTGCTTTATCTGCTGGGAGATCGCGCCCGGCGTGACGTTCAGCTCCTCGGCGGCCTGCGTGAAGGAGAGGCGGCGTGCGGCGGCTTCGAAGGCGCGCAGGGCGTTGAGGGGCGGAAGACGGTCGGAGGGATCGGACATGGATAGATTCTCTAAAAGATCGGCTTAGGGGTTGCCCGTTGTTGAAGGCTCGTCAAGCGCGATCTGTGCATGTATCCCTCCAGTCCAGCTAAACGAGAGAGTTGCGCCCATGCGCCAGTTTCCGGCCTTTTTTAATCTCGACGGCGCACGGATCGTGGTGTTCGGGGACGGCGAAGAGGCGGCGCGCAAGCTGCGCCTGCTGGTCTCCTCTCCGGCGGAGCTGGTGCTGATCGGCGGGTTCCTGGATGCGGCGCTGGCGGCGGAGTTCGAAGGCCGCCTCATTGTAGTGGACCGGGCCGAGCAGGACCGCGCGCTGACGGGCGCCCGCCTCGCCATCATTGCGGAAACCGATGACGCCCTGCGCGCCGCCGCATTGGCAGGTGTCCGCGCGCGCAACATTCCGGTCAATGTCGTCGACCAGCCGGAAGACTGTGACTTTACCGTTCCGTCGATTCTCGACCGGGACGAGATCGTGGCGGCCATCGGCTCGGGCGGCGCGGCGCCAGTGCTGGCGAAGGCCGTGCGTGCCAAGCTCGAGGCGTTGCTGCCAAGCCGGATCGGTGAGCTGGCAGCGCTGGCGCGGCGGTTGCGGCCGTTCGTTTCCGAAGCGGTGCCCGACAAGGGCGCGCGCCGCCGGTACTGGGAGCGGGCGCTGACGGGGCCTGCCGCCGAGGCCGCCTATGCGGGCGATCTGGAGACAGCCGAGGCGCTGCTCAAATCTGCGGCGCTGGCGACAGGCCGTGCGCCGGGCGTCGTGCACATCGTCGGGGCGGGGCCGGGCGATCCGGAATTGCTGACGCTGAAAGCGCTCCGTGTGCTGCAGGAAGCGGATGTTGTTTATTATGACCGGCTGGTCAGCCCCGAAATTCTCGGGCTCATCCGGCGCGACGCGGCGCGGGTGCCGGTTGGCAAGTCGAAGGGCGATCATTCCGTGCCGCAGCTGGAAATCCATCACCGGCTGGTGGCCTCGGCTCGGGAGGGCCTGCGCGTCGTGCGCCTGAAGGGCGGCGACCCGTTCATCTTCGGACGCGGCGGCGAGGAGCTGGAAGCCGTGCGCGCCGAAGGCGTGGCGGTGCATGTGGTGCCGGGCATATCGTCCGCCCTCGGATGTGCGGCCTCGGCCGGCATTCCGCTGACCCACCGTGACCATGCGCAGACGCTGACTTTCGTGACGGGTCACGCCAAGGCCGGCGGCGTGCCGGATCTCGACTGGGCGGCGCTGGCGAAGCCTGCACAGACGGTGGTCGTGTTCATGGGCGTCGATACCGCGCCGATCATTGCCGAGCGGCTGATAGCGGCGGGCCGCGATGCGCGCACGCCGATTGCCGTGATCGAGAATGGCACGCGGCCGGAAGAGGTGCGCGTGTATGGCGAGATCTCCGAGCTGCCGTTCCTGATCGCGGAGGAAGGGATTACCGGGCCGGCGCTGCTGATCATTGGCGAGGTTGCGGGTATTCCGCTGGCGGGGCTCCAGGTGGGCCAGTTCCTGCCGCCGGAATTTGCGGGGCCGGCGCGCGCGGGCGCCCTGGCTTTCGAGGAGTAATCTGCATGTCATCCGTACGCCCCAAACTGAAACCCGAGATACCGAAAGCCGTGACGGGCTGGGCCACCGCGACGGGCCTTTCGGTCTGGCTGACGGCCGATGGTGCGTGGACGGAGGAGGCTTCCGGGCTGGGCGTGTTCACCGGCGAGGAAGCCGAGGCGCGCCTGGCGGCGGCGCTGAAGCAGGAGGCCATCGTGACCGATCCGTACTTCATGGAAGTCACGCCGGACGGCAAGATTGCCGGGCGTGAGACGCTGCGCGAATCGATGCGCGCCGAGCCGGCGCTGTCCTTCGGGGGCGGCGAATGATCCGCATCTTCGGAGACGTGAACTCGGGCAATTGCCTGAAGGTGAAATGGGTGGCCGAGCGGCTCGGCATTGCGCATGAATGGACCGAGATCGATATCCTCAAGGGGGAGACGCGTACGGATGAATTTCTGGCGCTGAACCCCTTTGGACAAGTGCCGGTCGTGCAGTTCGATGACGGGCGCACGCTGTCGCAGTCGAACGCGATCCTCCTGCATTTCGCCGAAGGCTCGGACCTTGTGCCCGCAGATGCGTTCGAGCGCGCCAAGATGCTGGAATGGATGTTCTGGGAACAGTATTCGCACGAGCCGACGATTGCCGTGCGCCGGTTCCAGAAACATTACCTGAAGAAATCCGATGATGCGATCGACGCCGACCTGATGGCGAAGGGCCGCCGCGCGCTGGGGCGGATGGAGATGGCACTGATCTCGAATGATTTCATCGCCGGCGGCGCGGCGCTGACGCTCGCCGACATTGCGCTGCTCGCCTACACGCGTCTCGCGCATGAGGGCGGGTTTGATCTCGGCGAGTTTCCGGCGGTGCATGCCTGGGTCGCGCGCTGCGAACTTGAGCTTGGCCTGCCGCACGTGCATGAGGCCGCGCATGTATAGATATGACCAGTTTGATGCGCGGATCGTGCAGGAGCGCGTCGCGCAGTTTCGCGGGCAAGTGGCGCGGCGGCTGTCGGGCGAATTGCTCGAGGATGAGTTCAAGCCGCTGCGGTTGCAGAACGGCGTGTACCTGCAGCTGCATGCCTACATGCTGCGCATTGCGGTTCCGTATGGCCAGCTCTCGCCGGTGCAGCTGCGGCGGCTCGCCGAGATTGCGCGCGACTATGACCGGGGCTTCGGGCATTTCACGACGCGTCAGAATATCCAGTTCAACTGGGTGGCGCTGAAGGATATTCCGGACGTGCTGGAGAAGCTCGCCGAAGTCGAGATGCATGCGATCCAGACATCGGGCAACTGTATCCGTAATACGACCACGGATCATTTCGCCGGCGCGGCTGAGGATGAGGTGCTGGATCCGCGCGCCTGGTGCGAGATCATCCGGCAGTGGAGCACGTTCCATCCGGAATTCGCTTTCCTGCCGCGCAAGTTCAAGATTGCGGTGACGGCGGCCGAGCATGACCGCGCGGCGATCCGCGTGCATGATGTGGGGCTGCATATCCGCCGCGTGGACGGCAAGGTGGGCTTCGAAGTGCATGTCGGCGGCGGGCAGGGGCGCACGCCGCACATTGCGGCGCTGGTGAACCCGTTCGTGCCGGAAGCGCAGATCCTCGATTATCTCGAAGCGATCATGCGCGTCTACAACCGCTATGGCCGGCGCGACAATAAGTACAAGGCGCGTATCAAGATCCTCGTGTCGGAACTCGGCGAGGCGGAATATATCCGCCAGGTCGAGGAAGAGTTCGCGGCGCAGCGGCCGGGCGAGAAGATTGATCTGCCGGCGTCGGAAGTGGCGCGCATCCATGCCTATTTCGCGCCGCCAGTGCTCGCGCCGAAGCCCGCACTGTCGAAGGCGCTGGAGGCGGCCAAGGCCGCCGATCCGGCCTTTGCGCGCTGGACGCGGGCGAACCTGCATCCGCACAAGGTGGCGGGTTATGCGTCCGTCACGGTCAGCCTGAAGCCGCTTGGCGTGGCGCCGGGGGACGCGACCGACGCGCAGATGAGGCTGGTGGCAGACCTTGGCGAAAAGTACGGGTACGGAGATATCCGGGTCAGCCATGCGCAGAACCTGATCCTGCCGCATGTCGCGCTGGACGATCTGCCGGCGGTCTATGCCGCGCTGGACGCGGCGGGCCTCGGCGCCGCCAACGAGAGCCGGATCACCGACATGATCGTCTGTCCGGGTCTCGACTATTGCAACCTCGCCAATGCGCGCTCGATTCCCGTGGCGCTGGAGGTGCAGAAACTGTTCGCAGACCCGGCTTACGAGGAAGACATCGGCAAGCTGCACATCAACGTGTCCGGCTGCATCAATGCCTGCGGCCACCACCATGTCGGCCATATCGGCATCCTCGGCGTCGACAAGAAGGGCGAGGAATTCTACCAGATCCTGCTCGGCGGGCGCGCGGACGAGAAGGCGGCGCTGGGCGAGATCGTCGGCCCCGGCCTGAAAGCAGATGATGTGCCGGCCGCCATCCACCGCGTCGTCGAGTTCTACCGCGCGGAGCGCACCTCGCCTGCGGAGAAGTTCATCGACACGCTGGAACGCCTCGGCCATGCGCGCTTCCAGGAGGCCCTCTATGCCGCTGGTTAAAGGGGGCGCGGAGATCGCCAATGACTGGACCTTCGTGCCGGACGGCGCGGCGCTGCCGGAAGCGGGCCGGTTTTCGGTCTCGTTCGGCCGGTATCTCGGCCTGAAACAGGGGCAGGAGAATGGTCCTTTGCCGGATGGGGTGCGCCTTGGCCCGGCCGATGATCCGGCCCAGCTGGAGCCTTTCTTGCCGGAAATCGCCCTGATTGAGGTGGATTTCCCGCGCTACACCGACGGGCGCGGGTTCAGCCAGGCGCAGCTGCTTCGCCGCCGCTACGGCTATACCGGCGAAATCCGGGCGGTCGGCCATGTGTTGCGCGATCAGATATTCTACATGCACCGTTCAGGCGTCGACGCTTACGAAACCGCCCGCGCCACCGTATCTGAGGTACTGGAAGCGCTTGCCGAGTTCACTGAGGCCTACCAGCCCGCAGTTTCCGGCCCGGCAGCGATCTTCCGCAAGCGAGACGGAGCCTGAGGCCCATGCCCTTCGATACCCTGATTGAAAGCCCGGCAACCGATCCTGCGGTCCGGCTTGCGCGCCTCAACGGCGAGCTGCGTCAGGCTTCGGCGCAGACCATCCTGCGCGCCGCCATCGTGCGCGAATGGGTGGGCGATCTCACCTATGTCTCGAGCTTTGGCGCCGAGAGCGCCGTGATGCTGGCGCTGATCGCGGACGTTGATCCGTCGTTGCCGATCCAGTTCATCGATACCGGCATGCACTTCCCGCAGACGCTGGATTACCGCGACGAGCTGATCGAGACGCTTGGCCTGACCGGTGTGCGCACGCTCGTGCCGGACGAGGGCGAGCGCCGCGCTGAAGACCCCAAATCCATGCTCTGGAAATCCAATCCGGATGCCTGCTGCGACCTGCGCAAGGTGCGCCCGCTGGAGCCCGCGCTGGCGGGATACTCGGCCTGGATCACGGGCCGCAAACGGTTCCATGGCGGCGCCCGGATGAGCCTGCCGGTGTTCGAGTTTGCGGCGGGCCGCTACAAGGTGAACCCGCTGGCCGGCTGGAACCAGGACGATGTCGACCTGTTCATCGAGCAGCGTAACCTGCCGCGCCATCCGCTGGTCGCGCAGGGCTATCCCTCGATCGGCTGCTGGCCGTGCACGCAGCCTGCGGACGATCCGAACAATCCGCGCGCCGGGCGCTGGGCCGGTCAGGACAAAACCGAGTGCGGCCTGCATGTCGAGAAGAACGAGCGGCCCCGGGTTTTCTGATTACCTGATTGATCTGTAGGCGGATGGGGCCAAGACCCTCACCTCCCACGACCTTCGGCCGTGGGTCCCCCCTCTCCCATTGCATGGGAGAGGGGTTTTCATCTCGCCTACGCAACCGCCACTTAATCCCTCTCCCGCTTGCGGGAGAGGGGCAGGGGTGAGGGGCTAGTCCCGAAAACAAAACCTGGCAATCCTAGAAAGGCCCTCACCCCCGGCCCCTCTCCCGCACGAGGGAGAGGGGGGATCAGCGCCGCATTCCAAACACATGGCTCAGCGCGATCGCGGCGGCCGTTGCCACATTCACACTGTCGAAGCCGTCCGTCATCGGAATACGCACGGGGCGGGCGCGGGCGATCAACTCGCGCGGCAGGCCAGGCCCTTCGGCGCCGAGCAGCAGGGCGAGGCGGGGCGGCACTTTGAGTGAGGGGAGGGGTTCGGCGCGCGGGTCAGGCGTCAGGGCCCAGACTTCGTGGCCGGTTGTTTCCGCCGCTTCGATCAGGCTGGCGCCGGTGCCGCCGTGGGCGAAGGGCAGCCAGAGCGCGGTGCCGGAGGAGACGCGGATGGCCTTGCGGTAAAGCGGGTCGCAGGATTCGGCGTCCAGCAGTGCGGCGCTGGCGCCGAAGGCGGCGGCGTTTCGGAAACAGGCGCCGACATTGTCATGGTTGGAGAGCCCCGCAAGCAGCAGGGCGGTGGAGGGACCGTCCGCAGGCAGAACATCGGCCGGCGCAAGCGGCGTGCCCTTGAGGCCGCAGGCGAGCACGCCCCGGTGCATCGGGAAGCCGGCGATCTCGTCCATCACGCCTTGCGGAGCAACATAGACGGGCACGCCATCCGGCACTTGCGCCAGCAGGACCGCGAGCGGTGCAAGGCGCGTCTCGCACAGGAACAGGCTTTCCGCCTTGAATCGTCCGCGCGTCAGCAGCGTTTCCAGCGTGACCTTGCCCTCGACAATGAACCGGCCGCCATGCCCGTTCGTCAGGTCGCGCTCGCGGATGGCGGTGTAAGCGGCCACGCGCGGGTCATGGCTCTCGTTTATCTCAATCAGGTTCACGCTGCTTCCGGAGCAGTCAAAGTCCAATTTGGTTCAATGCCTAGCTCTTGATGCAGCGCCCGGATGATGGCCGACAAGTTCGACAGAGAAGGATTGCCTTCGCTGGACATCATACGATTGAGACTGCGCGCTGGTATCTGGATGCGCCGCGAAAGCTCTTCAAAACCAAGTCTGCCCTTGATCAAGCTACGAAGCGCGTGCTTTCCCTCTTCATCTTCTCCAGCTGCGATGTGTTCAAGCGCATAGGCGAGCATGCCTACCGCTTCCTCATCGCTGGCGTAAAGCTGCACGAGGAAATCCTGATGCGAGCGAGATGCTCTGGGGCTAGTTTTTTTCTTGCTCATATCTTTCAAGTCTTTCCTGGGCCAGACGGATGTCCTTGCCTTGCGTGCTCTTCAGTCCGGTAATCAGTAGAAGGATGATTTCGCCATCCTGAAGAGAGTAGTAAATTCTGATTCCGCCTTCCGAATGTATCCTGTGTTCCCGGAGCCTGCCGCCTACAGCTTTCCGGTCACCGAAATTTCCAGCCTCCATTCTGTCGATTGCGGTCAACGCCCTTCTGCGCGCCCGGGCGGGCAATGCCAGCAAGGACTGCCCGAACAGGTCTTCGCCGTCGTCATCCACATAATGTTCGATCTGCATAAAGTACTCCGCTTACCTAGAATTAGGCGCGGCGGGCCGAAGGCCCTTACTCCAACGCAGAAATTAGCATCTTCGGTGATGCGGAAGGACATATATGTCATCGCTGTTTGCATATCAAGTTCAAAAGAAAAGCCGCGACCCGTGGGTCGCGGCTGTCTGTGATCGGTACGAGGTTCAGGGCGTCAGTCGCCAACCGGAAGGCCCTGTTCCTTCGCGAGCCGCTTCATCGTCTTCTGAAGCTTCTCGAAGGCGCGCACTTCGATCTGGCGGATGCGTTCGCGGCTGACGCCGTATTGGTCCGACAGTTCTTCCAGCGTCTTCGGCTCGTCGATCAGGCGGCGCTCGGTCAGGATGTGGCGTTCGCGCTCCGAGAGGTCTTCCATCGAGCGGGTCAGCAGGTCCATGCGGCTGTCGAGTTCCTGGCGGTTGGCGAAGGTTTCCGCCGTGCCCGGCTCGTCATCGGCCAGCCAGTCCTGCCATTCCATGTCGCCGTCCTGGCCCATCGGCACGTTCAGGGACGCGTCCGAGCCGGACATCCGCCCGTTCATCGAATAGACCTCGGCGTCGGTGACGTTCAGCTTCTCGGCGATCAGGCGGGCCTGTTCCGGGCGAAGGTCGCCCTCATCAAGCGCCTGCATCTCGCCCTTCAGGCGGCGCAGGTTGAAGAACAGCTTTTTCTGCGCGGCGGTGGTGCCGAGTTTTACGAGGCTCCAGCTGCGCAGGATATATTCCTGGATCGCGGCGCGGATCCACCACATCGCGTAGGTGGCGAGGCGGAAGCCCTTTTCGGGGTCGAATTTCTTGACGGCCTGCATCAGGCCGACATTGCCCTCGGAGATCACTTCGGCCATCGGCAGGCCGTAGCCCCGGTAGCCCATGGCGATCTTCGCGACGAGACGAAGGTGCGACGTGACCATCCGTTCGGCGGCCTCGGTGTCTTCCTGATCGCGCCACTGGCGCGCGAGCATGAACTCCTCGTTCTTCTCGAGCATTGGAAACTTGCGGATCTCGCTCAGATACCGGCTCAGTCCTTGTTCTGGACTAAGAGCTGCAGAGCCCGCTTTGGTTGGCGTGTTGGCCATGTATCGTCCTCCTGTTCGGGGCGGGTCCCGATACCGGCGGCCCACCTCTTCTTCTGGATCTTCCCCGGCACCTTAGCCCTGCCTGGCAGCAGCGTCGCCGCCGGAGAGGCGCAATTCATTCATCGCGCTTCTGCATAAATAGGAAATGGGGCGAGGGTGTGGAAGGGGCTCCGGCGCCGCTATTTTTGCGGCCGGGTCAGCTTTCAGGGAGGCTGCGTCTCTCTTCCGCCATGTAGGAAGCTGAGCGCATCTCGAAAAGGCGGCTGGATGTGCGCTGGAATTCGAAGGCGCCGTCGCCATCGGGATACAGGCGGTCCGGCTCGGCGGCGGCACTGGCGACGAGTTTGACGCGGGCCTCGTAGAGGGCGTCGATCAGGCTGACGAAGCGGGCCGCCTCGTTGCGCCGGTCGGAGGTGAGGAGGGGGATGGCTTCCAGGATGACCGTGTGGAAGGTCGCGGCAATCGTCAGATAGTCGATGGAGCCGAGCGGGCGGGCGCAGAGTTCCTCGAAGGTGAAACGGGCGACGCCGGCCGCTTCGCGGGCGACCTCCAGCTTGCGGCCCTTGACGGTGAGCACGCAGTGCTGGGGTTCGGCGCCGAGGGTCAGGCGGGTCCAGGCCATGTCGAGCGCCGTGGTGCTGCCTGCGCCGAGCGGCGCGTACCAGACCGGCGCTTCGACCAGCCGGTCGAGCCGGTAATCGCGTGCGCTGACCAGTTCGACCACATCGCAGCGCGCCTTCAAGCGCTGGATGAAGGGCAGGAAGAGGGCGCGGTTGATGCCGTCCTTGTACAGATCATCCGGCTGGCGGTTGGAGGTGGCGACCACGGTCACGCCGTGCGCGAACACGGCGTCGAACAGGCGCGCCAGGATCATCGCGTCGGCAATCTGCGTCACCTGGAACTCGTCGAAGCAAAGCAGGCGCGCCTCGCTCGCAATCTGTTTCGCCACCGGCGCGATCGGATCGTCGCCGGCGTCCCGGACGCGCCAGGGCGAGCGTTTGCGGTCGGCCTCGCCCATCTTGCGCCAGACATCGAGGCGCTCGTGCACCTCGGCCATGAATTCGTGGAAGTGGACGCGCCGCTTGGGCGAGATTTTGGCCTCGGCGAAGAACATGTCCATCAGCATCGACTTGCCGCGCCCGACGCCGCCCCAGAGATAGACGCCGCGCACCGGCTCCGGCGGTTTGCTGAACAGGCCCCGCTTCTGCGGCGCAGACAGCGCGCGGGCCAGATCGTCGAGGCGGTTTGCGGCGTCTGCCTGCGCCGCGTCAACGGTCAGCGCGCCAGACGCCACCCGCTCGTCATAGCGTGCCCGGACGGCTCCCATCCGCGCCTCAGCCAAAACGGGCCGCGGCCTGCGCCACGAATTCGCTGAAGGTTTCCGGCCGCACCAGCAATGTGGCGATGACCCCTGCTACCGCGCCGCCGAGGTGCGCTTCGTGGCCGATGATGCGGTTCTCGCGCATCGAGAAGGCATAGCTGATCGCGACATAGAGGATGCCGAACACGATGCCCCACATCGGGATCACGAAAAAGGCGAGCAGGATGGCGAACGGCTCGAACAGGCAGAAGGCGAGCACCATGCCGGACAAGGCGCCCGACGCGCCGGCCGCCCGGTAGTCCGGCGAATTCTGGTTGTGGATATAGGCCCAGGCGCTGCCGCCCAGCAGGGAGGCGAAATAGACGATGGCGAAACCCACGCCGCCGAGCACGTATTCGCAGATCGGCCCGAACAGCCAGAGCCCGTACATGTTGAGGAGGAGGTGCGGCCCGTTGACATGCAGGAAACCGGAGCTGAGGCCCCGGTACCATTCGCCCCGCTCGCGCATCGGGCCGATCCAGAGGATGTTCTGCTGCATGAACGCCCCGTTGCGGAACGCAATCAGGCTGGCGATCACGTTGAGAACGATAAGGCCCAGCGTCACGGGCGAGGCGATGAGGCTGTCCATCAGGTTACCTTGGTGCGCGTGGGCCGAAACGACAAGCCGCCCGGAAGCAGTCTCCCGGGCGGCTTAGCAATCAGAAGCCGTGGCCCGCAAGCCGCTCCGGTCAGGCGGCGCGGGCAGGGCGGGCCGGCGCGGCGGCGCCAGCGGCCGGCATCAGTTCCATGAAGAAGTCCTCGAAGGACTCCGGCCGCTGGATGAAGCGGTTGAACGGCAGGTTCGCCTTGAACACGGCGCTTGGATGGATATTGGCGCCGCAGCGCACGGCGGAGGCGACGGCCTGGTCGCGGTTTTCCATCGAGGAGACGACGGCGATCCGGTACTTGCCCATGTTGGCAACGCGGGCGATCGTCATGTCGGCGTCCATGCTGTCGGGCAGGCCGAGATCGAGCACGACCAGGTCGAAGCGTTCCAGACGCAGGCGCATCTCTGCAGCCATCAACGTCGGCGCCATTACGAGGTCAACCTGAACGCGTGCGCGCGCAGCCTTGTCCGCCGCGATGGCCAGCATGTCGCGCACCGGCTCATGATCTTCGACCCACAGAACTTTCATCTACAACTACCTCGATCAGGACACTGGCTGGGGGGCTGAAGCGTTAAGCCGGGCCCCGTGATGTGTTCACCTTGCCACGCCCGTCTTGCACCTTGGTAAATCGAAGCTTTCTGAAGTCTTTAAAATGGCCCCAATCGCAACTTTTTTGCCGCCTTCCTCGATTTATCCCCTCTCTTTGCAGGCCAGCCCCCCGGCCCTATGCTGGCGGCGTGTCACATGAGAGGCCCATGACCGACGACATCGCGCCCCCCGCCGCCAAAGCCCGGTCGCTGGACGCCTTCCTGCCGGCCGGGGAGCGCACCGACGCGCATATCGTGGACGTGCTGATCGAGGAGCGCTGCCCGAAGCTGCGCGCCAGCCCGGTCTGGCCGGTTGCCCGGCCGTTGCTGTATTCCCTGCTCGGCTACGGCAAGGCGCGGGCGATGGCGGACGAGCTGGTCCAGCTGACGGGGCGGCAATCCTTTGACCGGCTGTCCCGGCAGCTCGCCTTCGACATGACCGTGTCCGGGATCGACCGCCTTCCGGCCAAGGGCCGCTGCATCATTGCCGCGAATCACCCGACCGGCCTGGCGGACGGCGTCGCCGTCTGGGACCTGCTGAAAAAAAAACGCGACGACATCATCTTTTTTGCCAATGCCGATGCGGTGCGCGTCAATCCGCGCTTCGAGGATGTGATCATCCCGGTCGAATGGGTTGTCGCCAAACGCTCCCCCGCCAAGGCGCGCGAGACGCTGAAGCGGGCCGCGGACGCGTTCGCACAGGAAAAGTGTGTCGTGATCTTCCCGTCGGGGCGCCTTGCCCGGAAGGTCGAGGGGCGGATGGAGGAGAAGGAGTGGTTCCCGACCGTTGTCGGCCTCGCCCGCAAGCAGGGCGCGCCGGTCGTGCCGCTCAATCTCGATGCCCGCAACTCGGCGCTCTACTATCTCTTCTGCGATCTCTCGAACGAGCTGCGTGACATCACGCTGTTCCATGAGCTTCTCAACAAGCGGGGCTCCAAGATCCGCATGACTTTCGGCGAGATGATCCATCCGGACCTGCTGCAGGGTGAGCCAGCCGCCGTCACCGAGAAGCTGAAGCAACACGTCTCATACGCGCTTCTGACGGACCCCGACGCACCCTTCCGCCCCTGACAGGCGAGGGATGCTTGCGGGGCAGGGGAATGCGGCCTAGACGCCCGCGCCATGATCGAGATCGTCCCGGAAACCCCAGCGCTGCATGCCGATGCGATCGAAGACCTGTTCGACCGCACCTTCGGCCCCGGTCACTTTGCCAAGACGGCAGAGCGGCTGCGCGAGTATTCGGCCTCGCTGCCGGAGATCAACCGTGTGGCGGTGGAGGATGGCCGGGTGATCGGCGTCTGCCGCGTCTGGCCGTTGGTGGTCGGAGAGGCGCGCGCGCGGGCGCTCTTTTATGGACCGGTTGCGGTGGACCCGGCGCACCGGGGCCAGTTCCTCAGCCTGCGCATCACAGAAGCGGCGCTTGAAGCGGGCAAGGCGGCCGGCTGGCCGGCGGCGATCCTGATCGGCGCGCACAGTCTGTTCGGCAAGGCGGGCTTCGTGGTCGCGCCGAAGCACCGGCTGACCTTCGCCAGCCCGCAGGACCCGGCGCGCGTGATGTTGCGCGACCTCGCGGGCGACGCCTCTGAGCTCGAAGGCCGCGTCACCGCGCCCTGACGCACCGGTTTCGCTTGCCCGCGCGGAAATCGGCTGGCCCCATCGCTGGGTTCGCAGTCCTCCCGGTTGCAGCTCCCCCGCCAAGAGGGGAGGCGGGGTCTCTTGCGGCACAGGAGGAAGAATGGCCGACATCGTCACCGGCCAGGACGAGCCGCAGCGCCCGCGCGCGAGCATGCGGCAGGTTCTGGCCTCGCTGAACCAGCCCAAGGTCGCGCTGGCCGTGATTTTTGGAATCGCCACCGGCATGCCGCCGGTGCTGGTGGGTGTGACGCTCGGCTTCTGGCTCCGCGCGGAAGGCATCGCGCTCGCGGCCATCGGCATGATGAGCTGGGTCGGCCTGTTCGTCTCGATCAAGTTTCTCTGGGCGCCCTTTGTCGACTGGATACAGCTTCCCTGGATCGGCAAACGCCTCGGCCATCGCCGCTCCTGGATGCTGCTCGGCCAGACCTTCGTCACCGTCGGCATCCTCGGCATGGCGTTCACCGGACCGTCCGGGGGATTGGGCGTGTTCATCGCCTTCGCCATGCTCACCTCGTTCGCCGCCGCAACGCAGGACATTGCCGTCGATGCCTGGCGCATCGAGAGCGCCCGGGATGAAGAGCAGGACCTGATGGCCTCCGCCTATATCTTCGGCCTGCGGTCAGGATACTTCCTTGGCAACGTGCCGATTCTTGCGGCGTCCGCCGTGATCGGCTGGAGCCTTGCCTATGCCGCCGCATCCGTCGGCGGCATTGTCGGTCTTGCCGGATTGCTGCTCGCGCGTGAGCCGGAAAAGGCGCGCGACTTCGCGCCCGCCACCGGGATCGGCAGCGTACTGTCCGCCTTGATCCGCCCCCTGAAGGTTTTCTGGCAGGATCATGGCCGGAACAATTTCATCTTCCTTCCACTGGTGGCGCTGTTCTTCGTGCCGGATGGTCTGATCAATTCGATGGTCGGCCCGCTATATATCGACCTCGGCTTCACGGGCCCCGAGATTGCGGCAACGCGCACCGTCTTCGGCTTTCCGGCGACCCTCGCGGGGGTGATCGTGGCGGGCCTCATCGGCCTGCGATTCGGGACGATTCCGGCCATGGCGATTGCCCTCGTCCTGGCGGCGGTCTCGAATGTCGGTTTTGCCTTCCTTGCCCTCTCGGGCGGCGCCATGGCGGTCTGGATTTGCGTGACGATGTTCGAAGGCTTCAGCGCCGGCATGGCGACGGCCGCCATGGTCGCCTGGGCGAGCCGGTTGACGAATCCGGTCGCCACCGCGGCGCAGTTTGCCTTGCTCTCGTCCCTGATGACTTTGGTTGCGGGTTTTCTGGGAGGGTTCGCCGGGATGGCTGTCGAAGCGCTGCAGACCCAAAGCGGCTCGGCCATGGGCGGCTTTGCGACCTGGTTCTCGATCACGCCGTTCGCCGCGATCCCGCCGCTGATCCTGATCTGGCTCGTCAGCAAGCGGACGAAACCCGTTCCTGCCTAGCGGCCCTCGCGCCGCCAGGCGAGCAGCAGCATCAGGATCAGAGCCGCCGCCGCGAGAATGCCGGGCAGCAGCGGCTGGCTGGTGGACGAGCGCACGGCATAGGCATCGCGCTCGCGCAGGCCGATCCAGTCATTCCCCGCAGCGGTGCGCTGGTTGCCGATGCGGCGGATTTCCGGAAGGTTGGTGCCCGCCGCGTTGAGCCGCAGCACGCCGCCGCCGGTGGCGCGCGAGACCGGGTCGAGAATGTCGGCGGTGGAGGTGAGGTCAGCATATTCCTTGGGGTTGGCGGGGCCATTGAGCGCAATCGCCTCAAGCCCGCCGGACCGGGCGCGGTAGATTCCCAACTCGTCGATGGGCGTCTCGGCGGCGAAGGTTCCCGGACCCCGGTTCACCCAGTTGGGGCGCAGGGTACCGCCTTCCGGGGTCTCGATTTCCAGAGGCGGCGCCGAGTCGAGCAGCGTGCGCAGCTCCACTGTCGCTTTGCCGCCTTCGGCCTGAATCGAGAGGCGGCGCTCTTCCAGCTCCGGCTCTTTCATCATCCAGTGAACCATGCGCCGGATCAGTTCGGCAAACGGGCCGCCGCCATCATGGCCGCTCGCCCAGAGCCAGATCTGGTCGGACATCAGCATGCCGACCCGGCCCTTGTCGACACGGTCAACGATCAGCAGCGGGCGCCCCTCCGGCCCGGCGATCAGAACGTCTCCCGCCACAGCGTCGGCCTCGATATAGCGCATCCATTCGCCCCACCGGGAATCGTCCAGAGGCGCGGTGACGGAATGGCGCTTGCCGGGCCCGGTCAGCTGCGGCGTGAAGCTCCCGGTACGGATGACGCCGGTGGGTGTCGCCGGCAGTACGGAGGCGAGCGGCGAGCGCGCGAGGCTGGCAGGGCCCGCAAACTGCTCGCCCGCGACGATCAGCAGCGCGCCGCCATCCGCCACATAGCGCGACATGTTGGCGAGGTAGGCCTGCGTGATGACGCCCTGGCGCTCATACTGGTCGAAGATGATAAGATCGAATTCGGTCAGCTTCTCCTCGAACAGTTCCTCGGTCGGGAAGGCGATGAGGGCAAGTTCCTCGGGGCGTGCATAGTCCGTCTTGAACGGCGGCCTCAGGATCGTGAAGTGGACGAGGTCCACCGAAGGATCGGATTTGAGCAGGTCGCGCCAGACGCGCCCCGCCTGGTTCGGCTTGCCGGTAACCAGCAGCACGCGCAGCCGGTCGCGCACGCCGGCAATCGTCATCGCGGTGCGATTGTTCGCCAGCGTCAGTTCTTCGGGGCCGGGCGCGGCCTCGATCACCACCATGTTCTCGCCGCGCCGCTCGATCTCGACGGGCAGGGGCGTGTCCTCGCCGGCCTTGACGCGAATGCGTTCCGGCGCGCCGCCGTTAAGCGAAACCTGCAGCTCCACGTCGCCGCCGCGCGGGTCCTCCACGCGCACGATCAGGTTGGCGCTCTCGCCGACGATGCCGAAGTTCGGCGCGTTCACGATCCGCACGCTGCGGTCGCCCCGGTCCTCGTCGCCCGCGATCAGGCCGTGCAGCGGGCCGATCAGCGCCTCGACAAGCTCCGGGTCCGGAAGATCGTGGATTTGCCCGTCGGTGACGAAGATCGCGCCGGCGATCCGGTCACGCGGCACGTCGGACATCAGCCCTTCCAGCGCGCCGTGAAGGTAGGTGCCGTCATCGCCGGGGCTCGTCTCCAGCGTGCGCACTTCAAGCGTCTTGTCTTCGCCGAGTTTTGCGATCAGCGCCGCATAGGCGGCTTCGGCCGCCTTCGTCCGGTCGCCGAACTGCATGCTTTCGGACCGGTCGAGGATCACGGCGGCGACCGACGGCAGCGGCTCGCGCTCCTCATGCACCAGCGATGGATTGAGCAGCGCCGCCGACAGCAACACAAGGCCCAGCGCGCGCGTCAGCCAGGCCCGCCCGCGCAGGGCGAGGTACGCAATCCACGCCAGCGCCGTCACTCCCGCGATGGCCCAGAAAAGCGGCCAGCCGAGGAAAGGCTCGAAACTCAGGCGCACGGCTTCGTTCATTCCGGCGCCCCGCCTGGATCCGGCACCGGCAGGCGCGGATCACGCGCATCGCCTTCGTCTTCGCCCAGCCGCTCCAACAGTGCCGGAATGTGCACCTGGTCGTCCTTGTAGCTGCCCGTCAGTACATACATGATCAGGTTCACGCCGAAGCGCCGCGCCGTCTCGCGCTGCTCGGCCCCTCCGTCCACGGAATAAAGGTCGCGGCCATTCTGGTCGACGGCCCAGGCCGAGGCCCAGTCTGCATCGCCGATGAACAGGCGCGAGACGCTGTCGCCGCGCGGCGCGGCAGCGTCGCCCGCCTGCTCGATCCACAGCCTGCGCCCGGCAAACCGGCCGGGAAAGTCCTTGATCAGGTAAAAACTGCGCGACAGGACATGGTTCTGGGGCACGGGTTGCAACGGCGGCACATCAAGTCCTTCGAGCAGAGTCTCAAGGCTCGTCACGTCTGTCTGCGATCCCGCCGTCTCGCCTGCGCGCGTGTCGATCAGCAGCGCCCCGCCGGCGCGAAGATAAGCGTTGAGGCGCTGGACAGCCTTGTCGGACAACGGCGCCGCATTGCCCGGCACGTTGAAATAGATCAGCGGGTAGAGTTCCAGCGCGTCCGTCTCGAGGTTCAGCGCATGCGGCTCGGCAGGCTCCACGGATGTCCGCATCAGGAGGATATTGGAAATGCCGATCAGCCCGGCGCGTGTGCGCGCGTTCAGCGCAGTGTCAGCGGTTTCGACATAGCCGAGCCGCATCTCCAGTGCCGCTTCCACCTGCTTCTGCGGCGCGCCGTTGCCGGGCAGCGGCACGATGCGGGACTCGGTGGACACCGACCGGTAGCTGCCATCCGGCATCAGCTGGTAATCGTATTGCGCAAACGCCCGGTCAGGCGCGGCGAGCGAGACGGCGGTCAGCGCGGCAAGGCCGAGCGCGAGGCTCGCCGCCCGCCGCTTTGGCAGGAACGCGCGCAACCGTCCGGCCACGAACAGAGCGATGGCCAGATCAAGCGCCAGCAGCGCCGCGGCGAAGCCGAGCAGCGGCCCCGCAAGCCGCAGCGACCGCGCCTCGGCGTCGCCCAACAGGCGCGCCGATGCCGGCCATTCGCGGATCAACTCGGGCTTCGCGCCCGCGCCCGCATTCAGCGCCCGCGTGCCGGCCGGCCCTTGATAGAGGCCAGGCGGATGGGTTTCGGAGGGCAGGGTGGCCGCGAATTCCGTCGCCTTGATCGGCGCGGCATTCGCGCTCGCAGCCGCGAGGCGGCCGAACCCGTCGAGTGTCAGTTGCGGCATGTAGGTGCCTTCGGTGTCTTCGATGGCTTCGCCGCGCCCGGCGGTGATCGCCCGGCGCAGCATCTGTTCGAACAGGCCCGAATAGGCAAGGTCCGCCCAGTCCGGCCCGGCGGTGACATGGAACAGGATCAGCATGCCGCTGCCGCGCGCATCGGCGGTCACCAGCGGCGAGCCATCCGAGAGCCGCGCCCAGGTCTTGCGCGAGAGTTCCGGGTCCGGGCTCGCCAGCACCTGCTGACGTACACGGACATCTTCCGGAATGGCCAGTCCGAAAAAGGGCGAGTTTTCCGGAAATGCGGCAAGGCCCTGCGGCTCTTCCCAGGCGAGCGTGCCGCCCAGCGCGCGTGACGAGCGGCGCAGGCCCACCGGAAGCAACTCGTCGCCCTGCGCGGCGAGGCGCGGCCCGGCGAAGCGGATCAGCGCGCCGCCGTCTTCCACCCACTTCGTGAGGATCTCGACATCCGCCGCCGGAATCTGTCCGACGTCTGACAGGATGATCGCATCCGGAGACGTCGCCACAACGGTCTCGATATCGCCGCTGGAGATCGACGCGAAGGGCTCCAGCGCTTTACGGATATAATGCATGTCGGACAGCAAGGGCTGCGCTGCCGTGCCGGCATCGACGAGCCCAGCGCGGCGCGTGCGATCCACCGAATCCCATAGCCAGACCGTGCCTGCGCCGGAGCGCCCGGTGACGTTGAACCGCGCGACGCGGGCGAGCGCCGCGGCCGGAATCTTGAACTCGGCAGCGGCCTGCGTTTCGCCTGCCGCAAACACCACTTCGCCCGAGGCAATCGCTGAGCCGTCGCGCGTCTGCGCCGAGACAAACGCGCGCGCCGTCCCGCGCGCATCGGCGCGGGCAAGGCGCACCGTCACGGCGTCGGTCGCTGCTGATAGACCGGTGATGGCCACCGGCCCTTCGGCCGGCGCAGCGAACACCGTCAGCGGCGCGCGCGCGGCGAGATCAGCGGCGAAGGCTGTGCCGCCGCCATCTTCCAGCCCGTCGCTCGCCCAGAAAATTCGTGCGGGCTTCAGGCCGGACGCGTCCAGCCGCTTCAGCGCGTCCGCCCGGTCGCTGCCCCAGGGCTGCGGCTGCAGCGTGCCGATGCGTTTGCCGAGATCAGCCTTCGACAGGCGCACCGCGGGATCGGGATTGAGTTGCTGCGGCGCCGTCAGCAGCAGGTGCACGGGCGTATCGCGGTTGCCAGCATCCAGTGTGGCGCTGGCGGCGTTCGTCAGTTCGTTCCAGCGCGGCGCAGCGGGCCAACCATTATCGATGACGATCAGGATGGG
>Ga0163144_10005355_pt1 | contig 28488 bp, 32 predicted proteins | sample OliLak19BULKMAT1_FD_123175 | JGI IMG/M metagenome (GOLD analysis project Ga0163144, IMG submission 123175) | Freshwater microbial mat bacterial communities from Lake Vanda, McMurdo Dry Valleys, Antarctica - Oligotrophic Lake LV.19.BULKMAT1 | ecosystem: Environmental > Aquatic > Freshwater >... | reverse complement strand
CAAAATACCAGTTTTTTGATTGAAACAGGTTTTCCCTGATCCCTCCTCTGAAGCTCAGATCAAACACATCTCTTACCTGTTTATACGTAGTAAACTTTTCATAAGCCGGTACATCATCAACACAATCCATACCAAGCCAGTCATTTTCTTTACGCACAGTATGCTTATACATCAATACCAATTCGGTAAATAATTTCAGCCGGTCATTTGAATACCATCGTAAAGTGGGTCTTACATAGAAACCACTCAGGGGCTTGCTTTCAGCAAAAGCTTTCCTGGTAATATAAACAGCGATATCGCCTCCTACTGAAAGCCTTTTGCGGATTTTATAATCAATTCCAATGGAGAGATTGGTTTCAAAAGGATCAAGCAATGCAAGTGGGCTCACCCTTACTGCAAGCCTGTAATCATTTTTATTTTTCTCCTGTTCCTGTGCATTTACAAACAACAACAGTATGCAACTGAAAATTAGAGTAAACAAACATTTCATCCGGTATTATTGTATAGAGGTTAGCAATACCGGGTTGCGGTTATTGGTTATATCATAAAGAGTAACACCAGCATTTGTCCAGCATAATAACACATTGTTATACGGTATTACATCAATGTACCAAGTGGCATCGGTAAGGACTTTTATTTGCACTGGAAGATAGGCTTTGCTAATGTCATATACACGTAGCCCGGCCTGCCTGTCGCAAACATACAATACATCATCTTTATAACCCAGTCCGTATGGTTCGCCAACATTTACAGCAAACTTCTGCACAGGGTTCAATACATTTTTAATATCATAACAAGCCAGTACACTTTGAATACCTCCGCATTCACCATTTACACGAAGTGTGGCATAAGCAACTGTATCTTTTGCCACCACGGGATCGCAACGACGGATAACATTTGGTGAAATAGCCTGGCTCAGCTTAACAGGATCTTCTGGATTCTCAATGGAGAAAATATGAACCACACTGGTGCTGCCAATAAAGAGTTTGTCTTTAAACGGAAAAATGGTTTCAATTTCAAAACCAACTTTTGTTGTTTTGATCAAAACGGGATTTGCTGCATCCAGAATTTTAAAAACACTCAGGTTTTCTTCATCCACTGCATACAGGTAATTGCCAACGATTGTAAACCTTGCTAATGAACCGCCCTGCCCGGATGGGTTTGGAGCAAATGCATTATTTTCTGATGTTTTATTGCAATGTATCAGCAGTAACGAGAAGAGTAAAATACAAACAGCAAACAGTATTTTCTTTTGCATAGGTATAAATTTTAACGGCGGCATTTAGGTTCATTTACTGTTTCCAGTTTCCAATCCACTACAATTCCTTTTGTTTTATCAACACATTCAAAATAAACACCGCTCATTGGAGGGTATTCGCTGTTGTGATAAGGAAACACATTCGCTAATCGCTTGATCAATGCCGGGTTCTGCGGATCAGTAATATTGAACACCAGCAGATCATTAAAATTATTGACGTAGAGATAATTATTCTTTACTGAAATTTCAGTACTAAAAGGAATACGCAGGAAAGCAATTTTACGGGGTTGATTCGGGATAATGATATCAACAAGATGAACTCCCTTGTTCAGATCGTTCTGCAGCAACAGGTTGCCAATAACATAAATCTTACCGGGCTTTTCAACGGCTCTTGCTGATTCAGTTCCAATATTGTTAAGATCGGTTGGCTTTGCATAAACAGGAACATAGGCCTGATTGGATCCCGGAAAAAAATCAACATTGCCTTCGCAAGCCACAATAAAAAACAGGAACACTAAAAAAGGAACTATTTTTCTCATAAGTTTTTTGGTTCTGGAATTATTGATACATAAACAGTCCTGTTCGCTGCTTTCAAATGAAAAAAACTATATAAATTAAAAATAATGAGAAATAGAAGAAGGTCTGAATATGATTTCTGCCTCAAAACGCCAGCCATTCTCAAAATGGGGTTTATTTCTGTGCTTTTGGCATGATTTTTTGGGCATAAGTGAAAAATAAATGATCATGAAGAAAAAAGCATTTTTTTTAGCTACCGCTTTGTTAACAGCTTCCGTTTTTTTTTACGCCTGTAAAAAGAACAATGAAGGCACAACCAATTTAAGAGTGAACTTAACCGATGCTCCTTTTAATGCGTCAAAGGTAAATGTTGATATTAAAGAGGTGAATGTAAAATTCAGTGATGATTCTACAAGTTGGATTAAACTATCTACGATGGCCGGTGTTTATGATCTGCTTGGATTGCAGAATGGAATAGATACACTTCTTGCTGTTGGTCCTGTTCCCACTGGATTATTAAAAGAAATACGTTTGGTTTTAGGCACAGATAACAGTATTGTAATCAATGATACCATCTATCCTTTAACGATTCCAAGTGGTGGTACATCAGGTTTAAAGATTAAAGTAAATAAAAATCTTGCAGCAGGTATTGATTCTATACTCGTTGATTTTGATGCAGGCTTGTCTGTCATTAAAACAGGAAATGGAACCTATAGTTTAAAGCCTGTCATAAAGCTGAAATAATAACCTACTGAATACTAAAAGAAGCGATGCTGCAAAGTGTCGCTTTTTTGTTTCGCACTTATTCTGTGAATCATGCAACTATTTCATGCAACTATATAACAATTTCTCACCACGCCTTACTCATATTTGTTAGGTGAAAATTCCTTCACAATTAAATTATATAATTATGGAAAAGCATCAAGTTGACGAACGCAGCCAAACGAATACTGAGAATCAGTCTAATCAAAATTCAACTGGTAACCAGTCAAATCAAAATCCCAATGAGAAGTCTAATGCAAACAAGAACCCTACAAATGAGTCTGGGTCTAAAAGAGATGAGCAGGGAACAGAAACTCCAGGTATTGGAGATGAAAACAAAAAAAAATCTGACGAGATAACAATGGGCGTAGGAGATGATGAAGATACAGATGGCAACAGGGACAAAGAACAAAACAGAGAAGAACCAGTTGAAGAAGGGCCATTAAACGGAAAGCAAGATGAAAGTAAAATTGGCGACTCTGATGCACAGGCGGTTGTAAATGGAACCGAAAATCAAGTCGTTAATAAATAAAGATTTAAAACTTACAAGCCGGACCTTCTAATTAAACGGAAGGTTCGGTTGTATTTTCAAACTTCCACAATTTAATTAAATCTGAATTTTAAAAAATTGATTACAATGAAAATTTCAAATTATTTCACTGGGCTTACCATTTTCCTCATGTCCCTTTTGTTAAGTTCATGCAATGTTGTGGAAGGCATTTTTAAAGCAGGGATGGGAGTTGGTGTTTTTATAGTCATTGCAATTATTGGGATTATTATCTTTTTAGTAGTTCGGCTGGGAAGAGGTAAAAAGCCATAACCAATAAAGTTACTTTCTTACAAAAGAGCCTGACTCTAAGACTCTGCATCAACTTATACATTGGCATATAATTTGAACTTTATAAAAAAAACGAAGTGACATTATTTAATAAAGGAAATCCGATGATTAACTAATTTTTTCAGATCATCATTATTTCATTTAAAAACAAACATTATGAAAAAAGAATCTGGCAACAACGGCGTTAAACAAAAATCAGCTTCAAACGGCTCAACAAATAAAGGGGGCATGCAGTCATCACAACTCATGGAACTATTTATAACTGAGTTGAAAGATATTTATTGGGCTGAAAAAGCATTAATAACAGCTATTCCTAAAATGATAAAAAAAGCTACATCAGAAGAATTGATTTCAGCATTGGAAAGTCACTTGAAGGAAACTAAAGAACAGGCAACTCGTGTAGAACAGGTTTTCCAATCCATTAATCTAAAGCCAGTAGGCAAAAAATGCGAAGCGATTGCAGGTTTGATCAAAGAAGCAGAAGGCATTATGGAAGAGTGTGAACCCGGCGCTATGTGCGATGCAGGCATTATTGCAGGAAGCCAAAAAATTGAGCATTATGAAATTGCATCGTATGGTACCATGCGTCAGTTTGCAGAAACACTTGAATTATCAAAAGCAGTTAAGCTTTTAGAACAAACATTAGTAGAAGAAAAAGCAGCCGACGTAAAATTAACAGAAGTGGCAGTGAGTGCTGTTAATGTAGAAGCTGCAGAGCTGGAAGAAGTAAAATAACAAGGATAATAAATTATAAGAAAATTTATTAGGTTTTACCTTAGGAATTGGAAGCAAAAAATAAGGTGGTGCCTGCTCAGGTACTACCTTATTTTTATAGCAAGCTGGCTTTCTTTCTATTTTAAATAGTAATGATTACAGTAAAACAATGGTGAAATACTAATACAATAATTCAACTATTGTTTTAAAGAACAATTATTAAATCTAACAAGATGAAACAAACATCAAAATTCTTTTCATTCGTTTTGGCAACACTCATTAGCTTAACAAGCTGTACTTCAGGAAGTACAAATGACAATCAAGAAGCCGGTAATGCATCTGACACGACGATGAATCATACAAAGATGAAGACTGACAGCAGTAACACGGTTGATGTAACCAACTGGCCCCAAGCGTCTAAAATGGCTGCAGATGAAATTACTGGTAAGTACGGGAGCCCCGATGGAGTTACAGCTAACGAACTAATCTGGCTGAATAAAGGAACCTGGGTAAAAATCTGCGTTACTAAATCGGAATCAAAACACAGTTTTCCAATTGAGCACACAGATATGATGACCACTACTATCAATTACAAAGTGCCTGAAGACAAAATGGATGAACTTGGTAAATTTGATGGCAGTGTAACATTCGATCGTACACAAGGAACTATGAGCGCAAGATGTGATAAAGAAGGAAATAATTTTTTAGCCTTAAACCTTGCCAATGATATTATTACTAATAAAAAATCAGTAGAAGAAGCCCGTAAAATGTATGGTGATATTATAAAAGAGAAAATGAATGGCGGAAATCCTGAATATATGAATAAGCTTACTTTTTCAATACAAACGAATACACCCGACCCTGACAAAAATACTACGGGTCTTACAAAGGAACAGGTAACGGCTGCTATTGAGAAAAACAAGAAATAAATTGAAGAAAAATCAATGGAATGACTAATACAATACTACATAAAGAAATGATGTAAATCTTTGTAAACCATTAGAAATATTTCTGAATCATGCAATTAATTACAGCCATTGGTATTTCAGCTAGCATATTCTCTGCAGTTTGCAGTATTCCTCAATTGATTAAAATTATTAAAGAAAAAAACGCAAAAAGCATTTCTATTCCTATGCTGGTGATTCTAATCATTGGTCTTTTACTCTGGGCTTACTATGGAATTTTACTGAAAGACATTATTATAATTATTTCAAATGCATTTTCTGCAGCTATAAATATGTTGATACTGGCTTTTTCCTTTATATATAAAAAACTAGTTTAAAAAGTGTTGTTCTTAAACTTTTTTAATAAAGATGCAAGAGTTCATGCAAATTTCATCCTTCCTTTTTAACAATTGTAAAACTATTGGTCAAAAAAAACCTGCTTCACTCAAAGCAGGTTTTTTTTTGAAGCAAGTATTCTCTACGCCACCAGTTCTTCTCTTGCCACTTTACTGTACTCATCAGCAAGTTTGCGTTGTATTTCAAACGGTACAGATTCATAATCGAGAAAATGCATTCTGAATTTTGCACGGCCCTGCGTAAACGAACGAAGGTTACCGCTATAATCCTGCATCTCCGCCAATGGAACTTTTGCAATTACTTTAGTAAAATGACCTTCTGTATCCATTCCTTCCACCATTGCCCTTCTTGTTTGCAAATCGCCAATTACTGCACCAGTGAGGTCCTCGGGGCAAAGCACTTCTACATGATAGATGGGTTCCAGTATCTGCGGATCGGCTTGTTGAAATGCCTGACGGAATGCTTGCAGTCCTGCAATCTTAAACGAAATATCATTGCTGTCAACCGGGTGCATTCTTCCATCATATACACATACCCGAACATCCCGAACGTATGAACCTGTTAGCGGACCTTCCTGCATCTTTTCCATTACGCCTTTTAAAACAGATGGAAGAAACCGCTGATCAATAGCACCGCCAACAATACAATTGTAGTAAACAAGTTTACCACCCCACTGCAATTCATGTACTTCTTTTCCACGAACATTCAGATCAACAGGCTCAGGCATCCCATCATACCAGGGTTCAATACGCAAATGCACTTCCCCAAACTGACCATTACCACCACTTTGTTTTTTATGACGGTACATACTATCAGCAGTTCGCCTGATGGTTTCACGGTATGCAATACGAGGTCGTGTAAACTTCACTTCAATTTTTTGCATATGCTCGATCTTCCATTTGGCTACTGCTAAATGCATTTCGCCCATACAATGAATCAACGTTTGTCTTAACTCAGCCGATACTTCCACTTTTAATGTGGGATCTTCATGTCTTAACTCATGCAATGCTGCTGCCAGTTTTTCTTCTTCTCCTTTTTTTATGCTCTCAATAGCCATGGTTAAATTGGCTGTTGGAAATTCAATGGGCATTAGTTCAATATTTTTCCCTTTATAGTGAAGCGTATTGTTTACATGTGTATTTCTGAGTTTAAGCGTGGCACCAATATCACCGGCCGTTAATTCATTAACAGCTGTGCGTTTGTTTCCTTCCAGTACAAACAACTGGTTTATTTTTTCAGCAACACCTGTTGTTTCATTTACCAGTTCCATCCCCGATTTGATTGTACCACTGTACACTTTAAAGAAAGAGAGTTCGCCAACATGTGGTTCCGATACAGTTTTATAAACAAAAATGCAGGCAGGCCCCCCGGCTTCGCAGGCAATCGTATTTCCTGTTCGTGTTTTTTGCGGAGGCATTTCATTGGCACTGGGGCATACATTATCAATAAACCCCATCAAGCGGCCGCTGCCCATATTTCTTTCGGCTGATAAACAAAACAATGGAAACAGATCATGATTGATCATGGCTTTTTTCATCCCTTCTTTAATTTCATCTTCACTCAGTTCGCCTTTATCAAAATATTTTTCCATCAAGGTTTCATCATTGCCTGCAACAGCCTCAATGAGTTCTTTATGCAGATCTTCAGCTTTTGCTTTTTCATCATCGGGTATGCTCAGCTTTTGGGGCTTGCCACCGGCATCGTTAAACTTATACATCGTCATTCGCAGCACATCAATGATTTCATGAAAGCCGGCTCCCTGCTGCCGTGGGTACTGCACAAGGGTTATCTTATTTCCAAAATGACTTTTTGCTTCCGCAACTGTTTTATCAAAGTCAGCTGTTTCATCATCTAATTTGTTTACTGCAAAGATCATGGGTGTTTTAAACTGTTCAGTGTATTCCCACATAATATCTGTGCCCACTTCTACCCCATGCGCTGCATTGAGTAACATCACTCCTGTATCGGCAACCCGGAGTGCACTGATTACTTCACCAACAAAATCGTCGTAACCAGGTGTGTCAATAATATTGATCTTATAACCACGCCATTTAGAATGTAAGAGTTTTGAAAAAACGGAATTGCCCCTTTCATGTTCCAGTTCATGAAAATCAGCAACTGTATTTCTTTCGGCAACTGTGCCGCGGCGCTTGATAATGCCTGCTTCAAAGAGCATGCACTCCGCCAAAGTTGTCTTACCGGAACCAATGTGGCCCAGCAAGACAATGTTTTTTACGTGTGAGGTATCAAATTCTGCCATAACAATCGTTTTTTATATGTGAATAGAATAATCATCCTACAAAATTGCTTGTAAGAAATATTGATACTGGATATCGGGAACGGATGGAATTAATGGGTGGTAAAAATCAGGGAAGTAGTTCTTTATACGTTGCTATTGTATCTGAATCCTATGCTTTAGCGGTAAAATTTGCAAAATCGTTTCGAAGATCTCTCAGCGTATGTTCAAGAGTTTCATACTGACTATGCAGTTCTTCGTGTTCATGTAATGTTTCGTCGGAGAGCTGACCATTCGTTGCTTCATATTCCATTTGCAATCTTCGGTCGTGTGTTTTAATGGCTTGTTTCAGATCATGAATATTGATCTGCTGAATGTAGAATTGATTGTGATAGTGTTCCACTTCGGTAAGAACTTCTTTGTCGTTTTGTCCGCTGGCCATCAATTGTAATTGATCACGGAGCTGACCCATTTCATTGCGATAGGAACGCAGATGCTCCCTCCAGGAGCTGCATTCCCTGTTGAGCTGTGTTGTGTCTGTAGAAACCATGGGAAACTGTTTTAATAGTGAATAAAAATTGTTTCGTCAAAGACCTACTTAAATTTAAGCACTTGTTTCCATATAACCTACCTTTCTTATCATTTAATACCCACAAAAAGAAAGCTCTGTATTTATACAAAATACTCGGCTTTGAACGTTAATTTCGTACTTAAGAAATTTCTATGAAACCAAACCAACTTCTAATTGTATTTGCCCTGATGGGCAGCCTTACTCTTCAGGCCCAAAAGCAATCAGCTCTCAAACCCCGTTTATTCTCTTACAATATCAGCTTGTCTGATTATAGCCTGCCGAAGCAGATCAAAGATTCATCGTTCAATAAGGCCTTTCAACAAAAAGAATGGTACAAACCGGCTAATAAATCATTTGGTTTTGGAATAAGTTATTGGAAAGGGTTGACTTCAAATATTGATTTTTCAGGAACCCTTACAGGCACTTTCTCCAATTTCCCTGCCAACTTTGTAAAAGATGATAGCATCGGGCAGGCAAAGTTCAGCACACAGTTGGATGCATTAATACATATCCGTGCTTTGAAAGAAAGTGCAAGGGTGAATCCCTTTTTAACGGCAGGCATTGGCGCCGGTTATTTTCCAGGAAAGTTTGCGGTTTATGCACCTTTAGGAACAGGTTTGCAATTTCGTTTCAACGAAGGCAGTTATTTGTTGCTGCAAATGCAATGGCGTAAAAAATTAACCAGCGGCATAAACAATGACTACCTCCATTACAGCATAGGATTTGCGCAACACAATCCATTCAAAAATAAAAAGGAAGAAGTGGTTATTGTAGAACCTGTAAAACCTGTAATGCCTACTGATAAAGATGGCGATGGGTTTGAAGATAAAAACGATCTCTGTCCCGATGTAAAAGGAACCTTAAATGGCTGTCCTGATACTGATGGAGATGCTGTTGCTGATAAAGATGACTAGTGCCCTACAGAAAAAGGAACCATCAATGGCTGCCCGGATACCGACGGAGATGCTGTGCCGGATAAACTTGACAAGTGTAAAGATATTGCAGGTGTTGTGCGGTATGATGGATGCCCTGTTCCCGATACAGATAAAGATGGGATTAATGATGAAGATGATAAATGCCCGAACGAAGCAGGAATTGTAATTAACGGAGGGTGCCCTGAAATAAAACAGGAAATACAACAAAAAGTAGCTTATGCAGCTAAGAATATTTTCTTTGCTTTTGCAAGTGATGAAATTATAAAAGCTTCCTTCAAGCCATTAAATGAAGTGGCAAAGATTTTGCTGGAAAATCCTGAGTTAAAGTTATCTGTAGCTGCACATGCTGATAATCGTGGTACTTCCGAACGTAATTTGATGTGGAGCGAACGCAGGGTCAAAGCTGTAGCCGATTATTTTATCAGTAAGGGTATTGCTATGGACCGCATTAGTTATAAAGGCTATGGTGATACACAACCAATTGCTGATAATAAAACTGAAAAAGGCAGAGCGCAGAACCGAAGGGTGGAAATGAAAGTTGATTATTAATCATTTAATAATATTGAAAAATAGCCGGTCCGGCTATTTTTTTTGCTTAAAAAAGCAGCTGCCGTTACTGATTGTGCATAAGTAATTTTCTACCCTAAGAATGCAAAACACAATTAATATAACCTACTTTAGTTGACTAAATTTTAAAATATGAAAAAAATACTTCAACTAAGTATGATGCTGATTGCATCTCTTCTTGTGCTCGGAACATCATCCTGTAAAAAGAAATTAAAAGATGCAGACATCCAGGCATCTATTGAATCAGTTTTAAATGCTGATGCTGATATGAAAGGCACCAGTGTGTCAGTTAAAGACGGTGTTGCCACTATAAGTGGTATATGCAAAGATGAAGCTTGCAAAAGCAGGTGCGAAGAAGCAGTAAAAAAGATCGAAGGAGTGACGGCCGTTGTAAATAATTGTACAGTTGCTCCACCTGAAGTTGTCGTTCCTCCTGTTTCAGATGCATTAAGCCAGGCTATTGCTGATGCGGTAAAGGACTTCCCCGGTGTAATAACTGAATTAAAAGATGGCGTACTAACACTAACAGGTGAAATTAAAAAAGCCAGTGTTCAAAAACTTATGATGGGATTGAATTCCTTGAAAACAATGGGACTGAAAAAAATTGAATCAGCAGGATTAGTAAAAAAATAAATAATAAGGAGGAAACATATTATGGCACTAAAAGACAAATACAAAGAACTGATTGATGCTGCTACTGCAGCACCTGTAGTAAACCTGCAGGTTCGTGAGCAGGATCATGTTTTATATGTTGATGGAGAAAGCAGTGGCGCTGTTAAACAACAACTATGGGATATTTATGGTAAACTAGACCCTGATTACGCTTCAGGAGACCTGATGCTTAACATTAATAGCGTTGCAGGCATAAGTGAGGGTGCTAAATTAAAAGTAACAACGAATACATCGAATCTCAACATACGCAGCGGTCCCAGCACAGAAGATTCGATAGTTGGCAAAGCAGCAAGGCATGAGGTTGTAACACTGGTACGTAAAGAAAACGATCAGTGGTGGTTAGTTAAAACAAATGATGGTGAAGAAGGCTATTCGTTTACGCAATATTTAACACCGGTTGAATAAACAATTTTATTTCTAAGAAAAGGCTCTTCACAGGGCCTTTTCTATTTTATTCAACAAATGAAAAAAAATTAATAAATAAAATGCAACTGCAAACCTCTCTTTCAATTATTCAACAACTGGCATCTGAAAAACAAGAAGAAAACAATGCCTTTGTTTCTTTTCTGAAACAGCAGGATGCAGCAACAATTGATGAAGAAGTATATGCACTAAACCAAACTATTGAACCAAAGATTGATTGTACCAGTTGTGGCAACTGCTGCAAAAGTTTAATGATCAATGTAAGAGAAGAAGAAGCAGACCGTGTAGCAAGCAGGTTAAACCTCAATCGTCAACAGTTTGATGAAACCTATTTGGAAAAAGGAAGTTCTGACCTGATGGTTATCAATACCATTCCTTGTCATTTTCTTGCAGAGAACAAGTGCAGCATATATGAAGATCGTTTTGCAGGCTGTCGTGAATTTCCAGCATTGCATCTCCCCCATTTCAAAAATCGGCTGTTTACTGTGATGATGCATTATGACCGTTGCCCCATCATCTTCAATGTAATGGAAGAATTGAAACTGAAAACTGGTTTCCTTTAAAATTCTGGTTGATTTACTTTTAAGAAAATAAAAAAGATTGTAGCTTTCTTTCTTAACACTATCAGCATGAAATTTAAACTACTGCTTCTAGCATTACCTGCATTCCTTTCTGCATTACTTGCAATGAAACTCACTGGCAGGTATCAACAAAAACAACAGCTCCAATCGATCAATAACTACAAGCAAAAAACAATTATCCTTTGCGGAACCGATTGGGAAGCATTAAAAACATTTTTAGAAGAAGCTGAAATTCCGCCAGTGCCCGGCTCAGGTAATTATAAATGGGCAATCAGCACAAAAAATGACAGTGCCCGTTTTTATTTTAACCAGGGCATTAATATGTATTATGGTTTTCACATCATTGAAGCCATGGCCTCCTTTAAAAAAGCAGAGAAATTTGATCCCAGCTGTGCGATGATCTATTGGGCGCAGGCATTGGCATACGGACCCAATATCAATGACCTGGGCTATGCAGCCTCACCTGATGCATTGGTCGCAAGCAGCAAAGCAATTGAGTTTGCCGGTGAATGTACTGCCGTTGAAAAAGCTTTAATAGAAGCCCAGCAGGTGCGTTATTCAGCCGATTCTACTCAAACAAGAGAATACCTCAATCAATTATATGCTGACCGGATGAAAGCTTTGTATGAACAATTCCCTGATAAAGCAGATGTAGCTGCACTCTATGCTGATGCATTGATGTTGCAGCATCCATGGGATCTATGGTTCACTAACGGTGAGCCTAAACCGTGGACACCAAAAATCCGTTCAGTTTTGGAAAAGCTATTACTGAAAACACCCAATCATCCCGGTGCCAATCATTATTATATTCATGTAATGGAACCTTCACCCTATGCCAGCCTTGCACTTGCAAGTGCTGACAGGTTGGGAAACTTAACGCCTGCCCTTTCACATATGGTGCATATGCCTTCACATATTTATCTGCGCACAGGAAACTATAAAAAAGGAGGCCTGGTAAATGAAAAAGCAGTGAGCAGTTACAAAAAAATGATCCCGCTGTATGCTGGCGTAACAGCAAATGATTTTTTGTACATCATTCATAACCTGCACATGCAAACCAATCACGCAATGCTTGCTGGCCAACTGAATTATGCCGTAAAATCAGCTTTGGCAACAGCCAACAGTATTCCCAAAGATTATTTGCAGATAGAAGGTGCATTGGCCAGCTATGTTCAATATGTTTATATGACCACGGTACTTGTTGATATAAAATTCGGGAGATGGGATGTTTTACTCACACAAACAAAGCCCACTGAAAAACAAGTGTATGCAATTATTCTTTATCACTTTGGTCGTGGTATGGCACTTGCACATCAACTTAAAATAACAGCCGCAAAAGAAGAGCTGGCACAAATCAATCATTTACTTAAAGACAGTGTACTGTCTCTTCCCTTTGCTCCCTTCTCTCCTTCTATTGATGGGGCAACTGTTGCAGCCAATCTGCTGGAAGGAAGTATTACGTTGAAAGAAAAGAAATATACAACAGCTATTGAGCATTTTTCAAAAGCATCTGCCATTGAAGAGCAAATGGTGTACAACGAGCCGAGAGACTGGATGCTGAGCCCCAAACATTATCTGGGTAATGCTTATTTAGAAAATAAACAATGGGCAAATGCTGAAACAACTTTCAGGAGCGATCTGAAAAATAACAACGATAATATATGGGCTTTAACAGGACTACACACCTCACTTGTTAAACAGCAAAAAAAGTTGGAAGCAGAAAAACTGATGATGAAAATAAAACAATTAGCTGCCGGTTTAGATACAAAGATCAGTACTGCCGTTTTTTAGCGTGCCGTATGTGCTTTTATAAAATCACTCACGAGGTAGCTGATGAGTTTGCCGGTTGTTTCACTCTTACGTCCATCGCTCAGGAAACTGGCACCTTCACAAATGTGCAGGTAGGCCACTTTACAATCAGTAGCTGCAAAGTTGATGTATTGCCTTGCGTGCAGTTTATTAATGCCGCTGGGTGTAATGGCACTGGCCAATGTATGTTCTATACAATCGAGATCCAGTTCAATACCGGTATGCGTATCTTCTGTAAACCCGGTTGCATGTGCAACAGCCTGGATGAAGTTCCGTTTTTCATGAATAAAAATATCTTCGTAAGTGATCAGATCAAAAAAAGGATTGTTCACAATATCCATCCACACATTCTGCGGAATATAATTTTCGTGAACGCCAATTACACAATACTTTAGTAAATAGCCATCATCTTCTGCATAACGGAATGCATTGCCGCTATGTCTTCCTTCTGCGGGGCGATAATCAGTATGTGCATCGAGGTTAATACAATTGATTTGAGCTAATTGCAATAACCCGGCTTTATGCAAACCTTTGCTTGTGCCTTTGATCAAGGGATAGGCGTTATTATGTCCACCTCCAATAGCAATCGGAATTTTTCCTTTTGAGCTGATGATTTTGGCCAACTGTTCTACTTCTTCATCAATCATATGTACAGCATGCCGATAAGCTTCCAGCTTTTCATCATGATTATGGGCATTATCTTCTATCAATGCTTCTGTATGCGTAAAATCAAAATGCCCCAATAATATGAGCTCATCACCTGAGAAGAAATCATTGCTTTGAATATTGAGAAAGGAAGTAAGAAAAGGGAACCAGGCGGTGTCGGTACCTCCAATACCATCGTTTGCTTTTACACCAATATCTTCAGGAATTCCAAACAATACATATTTCGCTTTCGATTGCTCCAGCGAGTTTTCGAGTTGATCTTTATCAGAGATCAATTGAACCCGTTCGCCAAGTTTGGTTTCAAAACGACGGATCTTGGTAAGCGTTAAAACATCTTCCTTATTATAAAAACGAAAACGTTGCATATGGCTTTGTTTGAGTAATAATGAAGATAGTAGTTTTCATGCAACAGGCAATCAGGAGAAAAATTCGCCGCTGATCATCACCTTATCAATGTGATTAGTTCCAAATGAATAAGGAAGACTAGCTAATGAAGACATGGGTTTGGTGAAAATAAGATTGGCCCTTTTACCAACAGTAATGCTTCCCAATTCATGTTCCAGTTCCATGGCATAAGCACCGTTAAGAGTTGCTGCGTTGATAGCCTCTTCGGGTAACATGTTCATGCCAATACAACTCATAGCAACCACCAGATTCATATTGCCACTTGGTGAGGAGCCCGGATTAAAATCGCTTGCCAACGCAATGGCAGCACCCGCATCAATCAAAGCCCTGGCTGGTTGAAAAGGCATCCGCAGAAAAAAAGCAGCTGTTGGTAATAAGGTTCCGATAGTTGATGCTTTTGCAAGATCACTGATATCTGTTGCTGTCATTGATTCGAGGTGATCAACAGAAAGTGCATTCAATTCAATTGCTTTTTGCAAACCTCCAATACTGTTGAGTTGGTTAATGTGCAATTTTGGAGTAAGCCAGTATTGCATCGCTGCTTTACAAATTGTTTCCATCTCCTCAACTGAAAAGAAACCCTTTTCGCAAAACACATCCACAAAATCAGCGAGTCCTTCTTCAGCAATTACCGGTAACATTTCGTTAATGATAAGATCAATATAACCCTGGTGGTTTTCTTTATACGCTAACGGGTATGTGTGTGCGCCGAGAAATGTTGCCTTTATTGGTATGGGAGATGTTTCTTTTAATTTCTTAATAATTCTCAGCATTTTCAACTCCGCTTCAACTGATAATCCATAGCCACTTTTTATTTCAATGGCGCCTGTACCCAATTGAATCACTTCCTGTAAACGGCTCCAGGCAAGTCGCAGTAATTCCAGTTCCGATTTTTCTGCTATGTGCTTAGCTGAGTTTAAGATACCTCCGCCTTTTGCAGCAATTTGAGTATAACTAAGCCCTTTTAACTTATCAACAAACTCCTCTTCACGGGTGGCGGCAAATAAAAGATGTGTGTGACTATCGCACCAGCAGGGAAGAATAAACTGATCCGTAGCATCAATAGTTGTTTCATATTCTTCGGCTTTATTTCCAATATCATCCATACTACCATACCCAGCAATCAATCCATCTTTAATACCAAGAAATGCATTTTCAATGCAAGGCAAATGAGCTAATTCATTTCCTTTCAGCAAATTTATTTTTTCTCTTACCCCTGCCAGTTGTTTGATGTTTATAACAAGTACCGCCATAATATAAATGTAACAGAAATCTTTAAACAAATAAAAAGGCTTACCGTTTTCAAAGATAAGCCTCCATATATGAGTAAATGCTAATCCGTTTTATCATAAAATGTTAATCCTTTTTCGTAATAGCGGGCACCAATGGGTGCACGACTCCATCAACTACATGAATCATACCATTGCTGGCTGCTATGTCTGCATTGATAACAAAGGCACTGTTTCCATTTTCATCTGTCAATTTTATTTTGCCTTCTTCTACGCTTGCCGTTAATTTGCCGCCACTTACAGTGGGTAATTGTACGGATCCGTTATTTTGTTTGATGGCAGCCATCAGGGTTGTAGAATTCCAGTTACCTCCAACAACATGATACTTCAATGTTTTTGTAAGCATGGCTTTGTTCTTCATCAGTTTTTTTAACTCGGGTTCGGAAATTTTTTCAAATGCTGCATTGGTTGGTGCGAAAAAGGTATAGGGGCCAGTTAATTTAAATGTGTTTACAAGATCAGCTGTCTTGATTGCTTCAACCAGTTTGCTGTGATCAGGCGAACCAGTTGCAACATCTACTACATCGCTTTGTGCAAATACAGTGGCAATAGAAGCAATCATGAGGAAAGCTGTTACTGATAAAGAGAAAAAGATTTTTTTCATGTGTAAGTTTTTTTAAATGAACAATAATAAATAGTAAGACCGTTGCAATTGCAGAGGCAAACAAATGATTAAAAAGCTGTGATGTTATAGTGAACAAACATTTACATGCAGTAAACTTTGTTACATCATTTTACAATAAAGAAACCTGGGACAAGATCAACAATGAAGATTCTTGGCATTTAAACCAATAACCATGCCAGCAGAATTATTTTTCCTTTATCAAAAAAAATAAAATTGTATTTTGTTTATACGCACATGATTACATTCACTACCACGATATTAAGATTTGATCAACAGGGAGAAAAAACCGGCTGGACTTATATTGAAATACCTGATGGTATTCCAGAGCAGCTCAAGCCCGGCAATAAAAAAGAATTCAAGGTAAAAGGAAAGCTTGATCAGCATTCTATCAAGAGGATGTCCTTATTGCCAATTGGTGGTGGCCGTTTTATCATGGCCCTTAATGCAGACATCAGAAAAGCAATTGGCAAAAGAAAAGCTGCAATGGTTGAAGTAAAACTTGGGGCAGATAACAGCGATTTTATTTTTAATGCAGAATTTATTCTGTGTTTAAATGATGAGCCTGCAGCACTGTTTTTTTTTAATTCATTAACCGGTTCACATCAACGTTATTTCAGCAAATGGATCGACAATGCAAAAACAGACCCCACCAAAACAAAACGCATAGCAATGGCCATTAATGCCCTTTCTAAAAAATTGGCTACCCTGAAATGATGAGGGCAGAAAAAGCAAAAAAGGATCTCTTCCGCTGAGCTTATCAACATAACATTTGTTAGTGTGTATAACATGCTTCAAAATAAAAATTCCTACAGGGTTACTTTTTTGTGAAATAAGTATAAACAACGGATAATTTTTTATTATCCGGCCATGATGCATACTGATAAAGCCGATGAAATCATTCACCAATCTGCAGTTTGGCCTTAACACTAAAAAGCTATAAATCAAAGAAAATGGTACAAAAAACTTACTACAAAACAAAAGATTATTGCAAAGTAAAGTTTGCTTTTAAAGTTGAAAATGCTGAAACAGTTGAAATTCTTGGCCTGAACAGTGATTGGAAAAATGCTGTAATCATGAGCAAAAAGAAAGATGGTACGTTCAGTGCAGAATTGAACCTGCCAAAAGAAACAAAACACGAATTTAAATATTTGGTGAATGCCACAGAATGGCTGAATGAACCAGAAGCCGATGAACAACAACCTAATGAATTTGGCGGCATCAACAGTGTGATTGTACTGTAATTTTCCCGTATTAAAAATTGTTTTACCCGGTAGTATTTATGTTTCATTGAAACATAAATACTACCGGAAATTCATGTGCATACAGCTGTACAATTTCTTAAAATTTATTTAAGGGAAATGAATTAACAGGAGCTTATAATTCAGCGTGATTGCAATGAAGTATATTGTAAGTAAATACTTCCCAATGAAATCAGCTATCCTACTTCTCCTCTTCATTTCAATGACACTTTTTGGCTTTCTTTCATGTAAAACCATTGCCCGAACAGCAGCCAGGTACTGGACCAAAAAACAAATCAAAGAGTTTGTAACGAACTGTGAAACCAGATCGTCAAGATTAATTGGTGAAGACAATGCAAAAAAATATTGCGACTGTGCAGTTGATGTGGTGGCCGAAAAGTACAGGAACTACCAGGAGACAAAAAAAATTTCACTGATTGATTTGCTCAATATTGCTGAAGGATGTAAATAAGCATCATTTCATGCGCCAATTATCTGAAGCAGATATGGACAAATGCACTTTATCGCCCTTGACATATTCCCTACTACCTGTATTCACTCTCAGTAATTGGTTACCCACCATCACATCCATTTTACAATAACTTCCCATAAATAAAATGGTTTGTATGATGCCTGCTACGGTATTGCCCGCTTCACTAAGTATATGAATCTGTTCAGGGCGAATGAGCATTTGTTTTTCACTCAACTGAATACCAGGCATCACAGAACATAAGAAATCGGCATCAATTAAATTATAATCACCAAAAAGTGCAGCACAGTATTCATTAACAGGCGAATCATAGATCTGTTGCGGAGTTCCCTGTTGAACAATTGCACCATCTTTTAAGATCAAAATCGTATCAGCCCATGAAAGAATATCAGCTGCATCATGCGATACAAGAATACAGGTGATACCCAGTTTTTCGCCTATATCATGAATCACCGATTTGATGGTGTTCTTATGAGCTGTATCAAGGTTGGAAAAAGGCTCATCCAGTAACAATAATTTTGGAGAAGTTGTTAATAACCTCGCCAATGCAATACGTTGCTTTTCTCCGCCAGAGAGTTGATTGGTTCTGCGCTTTAGTAAATGTTCAATTTGGCAAACAGTGTAGATGGTGCTGGCTTCCGCTTCGGTTAATTTATTGGCCATTTCCATAAAATCATACACCCAATAATTATTTCGCAGTTCAAAATACTGGCTCAGATAAACGATACCCGGGTGGCCCGGTATCAATTGATCATTGGGGCCCATGATCTTTTGCTGTTGAAAAGCTAATTCACCTGCATCCTGCTTCATAAGCCCGGCTATCATTTTCAGCAGGGTTGTTTTGCCTGAACCTGTTTCACCTGCAATGGCCATCTTTTCAAAAGGCTCTTGTGTAAAACTCACATCCTTTACTGTAAAGTTCCCTTTATCGTCCTGCTTACTGATACCATTCACTTCTAATAAAGCCATGCCCGAAAATAAAGCATAAGGGTTAAATGACAAGTGCTGTTGAAACGAGGCAAAATGCTGTTGAAAAACATCCATTTTAAACAGTCTATGGCAAGACTTAAAAAAGGCTTACCTTTGGCCGCATCTGCTGAAAATGTTATAGCATTTCAACGGATGCATTTCTTCCCAATAAATCCCACACAAACGGGGTATTTTATCACAAAAACAGTAAAGCAATATGGCGGAAACCTGGAACAAGAAAGAAAGAGAAAAGAAAAAGCAGCAAAACAAAAAAGAAAAAGCAGAACGTAAGCAGGAACGGAAAGATAATCCCAAAAGCGGTAACAATTTTGAGAGCATGCTTGCTTATTTAGATGAGAATGGAAACCTTTCTTCCCAGCCGCCGGATCCCAGAAAAAAGATTCAAGTGAATGTTGAGGATATTGAAATTGGTGTTCGCAAACAGGAACCAGTTAATCCCGAAGATTTGATCAGAAAAGGAACCGTTACTTTTTTCAACGACTCCAAAGGATATGGTTTTATTAAAGATGATGTTACACAGGAAAGTGTTTTTGTACACATCAATTCTTTAACTGAAGAAATCAGGGAACAAAATAAAGTAACCTTTGAAGTTGAGATGGGACCAAAAGGTAGCAATGCGGTTAATGTAAAGCTTATTAAATAGTACAATCATTATTGCATTTGATATATATAATAAAAAGCCTGCAACTAGTTGCAGGCTTTTTTATTTAAAGAAATTCTTTCTGTTCATAGCTTCAGGGCTTTCATCATTTGTTGGTTTGATAATGAAACAATAAAATATTGGCTTTCCCACGCCCTCCTTCATTTGAAATATACAGATCAGCATTTGCTGAAAAGGTTAATCCTTCAGGTTGTTTAAACAAATCGCCATTCAGTTCATACCGTTGCATCACAGTGCCCTGCCTGTTTACTTCAAGTAATTTTCGTTTTGATGCCGACAATACAAATATATTTCCAGTAACCGGATGTACAGCAAGTGCAGATGGCTTGAAATCCTTTTCTTTAAATACAATCAAGGGTTTGTCAGATAGTACTTTCTCCTCCACTTTAAATGTATAGATCGCTTTTGGCTGTTTTGATGATTCAGAAATGGACTGATCATCTTTGCAAGCAATGAGCAATGAATTTGAAACACGATCGTAGCATAATCCTTCAGTATCATTTTTACTGCTGAGTGCCGTCTTGTACTTTCTTAAAACCGGCGTTTGCAGATAATTGGTTACCTGCACAATATTTCCGTTTGACTGTACCAAATAAACGTCAGCCCCCACCATTGCAAGATCCTCGTAATCTTGCGGATTACTAAATGGAATTGTCTTCTCAATTTCCTTTGATGAAAGATTATACAAATACAATTTCCCGTTTTCATCTTCCTGGCAAAGCATTAAAGAATCATTGAACAAATTCATTCCTGAAATTTCTTTTAAAGCTGAAGGAAGTTCCCAGGTTGCGTCAGGCGACTGGATATTATAATCCTGCGGGCCTGCCAATATTTGCGTGCCGGTATTTTTGTCGGGCTCTTTTTTTGCTTTTTCCTTACAACTGAAAACCAAAAAGGCATAGAGCAGGAAAAGTGAAATAAAATTCATCATTTATTTCTATTTAAGGATACAACTGAAATCTAAACAGTATGAAGTGCATATGAAACAATAAATGTAAGAATGGTTACAATAAACCCGTACATAAAAATATTGTATGCAATATTGATATACTTGTATTTCCATACAAGTATAATTCCCTGGTAGTATATATCTTTAGATAAACTGTCGTACAAGGTTGTGCGGTTCTTATAAGTTACCTGCATTGACTTTTTGTATTCATCCAATGATAATTTTGTGAAATCACCAAAAAATAAAATATTCATTTCATGACCCTGAACCGGGTTGTGTTTCGCATTTTCTTTTATCAATTTGGGCCTTGTGGATATGATGGCGAATATGATTGTTAAAGAAGCAGTTATTATCAGGAATAAGGTTGGAAGCAAAAGATATTTACTTTCATCCAGTTTGGTGATTAAAACTGATAATACAATGGAAATAACAATGGCATTGATACTAATGAGCAGGCTGGCTTTATCATGTGCCCTGGTAGATAATTCCATATGCCGCCTCTCGGTGATCCTGAAAAAGGTTTCAACTCCCCGTTCCAGCTTAACAGCATCTTCAGCAATGATCTTGTCATGCTCATTTACTGGTACATGAAAAGATTGATGGTGAGGTTCCTGTAAAAGTTCATGCAAAAGTTCAAGGTTCTTCTGATAAACGGCCACCGATTTATTTTTTCTTTTCTGATATAATTCCCTTGCAGAAGGAGTAAAATAAAAATGATTTGAAAGGGTAATAATATTCTCCTTGATCCATTCTTCATCAGTATATTCTCTTAATGAAAGTGCTGCATACTCAGCTCTTAAGCTATTTGCAATAGGGTGTGCATCTTTTTCGGCCAAATGATACATACTGGCATCGCAAATAATTTGCGAAACAGTAGAAACAGCCTGCATGGGTATTCTTGTTGATAGAATACATTCCTGGATGGTTTCAATTTTTTCATCTTCCACCCCTTTGGCTTTAAAATATTCCGTTGCCAGCTCTGCAGATTTAACCTGTGGGTTGGAATAATCCACACAATAACCGGTTTCAAGAAACCATGCTGCCAAATGTACCAGTTTCGAGTCCTGCTTGCCCAGGTTCATTCGTGAAGCAAGTGCATCACAATGCCGGACAATATTCATGGTACGGTTATAATGATGAAAACAATATTGCTCTGTGAAATTTGTATTGTAATATTCCTGGATATATAATGCTGTTTCCCGCAGCAGTTCAGTTGTAAGTTTCATGTTTGGTTGTTCTTAAATAATCCTGTGTTAATTTCTCAGTGCATTATCAACGAAGATCTTTTTGAGTTCTTTTTTACTTTTTATTTCTGAATAAAACCCTTTTAAAAAATTAAGCATTTCTTTCTTACTGCCAGAAGTTAATAAATCAAAATTGTTGATCAGTGCATAAATGGCTTCTTCTTTTTCAAGGAAAGGCTTTACAGCCAATTCAATTTCATCCATTGACCGCTCATATCCTCTGTATAACCGCTGGGTTAAATACTCTAAACCGAGTTCGGGGGGTGGTAGGCCATATGGAGGATTCACTAATCCTGTTACATCAAAGTCGTATGCAATAGGATATGGAGAAGAAAGAGTATCCGTTTTGTCAACAAGCAATTTAACGTTATGGTAAAAGGGGATTGAAAAATCAGTGTTACCAATCATATATTCAAATAAATAAAATAAAGTGGCTTCTTCCCGACGCATGCCAACAGGAGAATACCTGGTATTTTCTTTTTCCTGGCACTTTGTTCTTTTTGCCAGGTCATCTACATCTTCAATCAGAAACGCATATTGTGTATAGGATTTTATTTTAGCTTTTGTATCGAAATAATTAATATGTAGCAACCGAACTCTAAAACTCATATCGGTAAACATATTATAGATCTTATAAACAAGGTATTCCTTCAACAGATATTGTTCATGACTGGCTGTAAAACCGCACCCGCCTACCAATTTCAAAGTTCCAAATTTTGAAAATGCCGGTGAAGCCTGATGCTTAAAATCGATCATTAAAGAGGAAAGCCTGCAATGTTCTTTTCGGAAATTTCCTCTTGGTCTGATTCTAACCGGCCCTTCTGCAACAGTACCGCCAGGTAATTTCCACGAAACAGCGGCGCTTACATAATTCAAATCTTTTTTTTCTGCTAATAAACCTTTAATATCCGTAGATAATTTCATTTCGATGATCCGCTCATCTTTAAAAAATTCTTTATCATCAATCGGTTTTACCTGGGCAATATTGACTTTGGCCAAAAAGAAAAACACGATGGCAATGATCCACTTTTTACTTTTCATAAACAGTTTGTTTTGGTGGTTAAAGTGGTTATTCAGAGATAGAAGGAAAGTACAATATAAATAATTTCAACTGAAAATACTTGCTTGCTATTTAGTTATTTCTGTGATGACCTGCCCGATACAACCACTGGGAGACTGGATCTTTAATAATGCCGCCAGTGTAGGAGCTATATCCGTCATATATGTTTCCCTGTAAACTGAACCGGGCTGAATCTTCCAGCCATACCAGATCAATGGAATATGAGCATCATATGGGTTCCAAAGGCCATGTGTGGTGCCTCCCTTCTCAAATCCTTCAAGCCATTGAGGTTTTAATAGAATCTGTATTTGCCCGCATCGCTGTTGATAATATCCGTTCGCAATCCTGTTTTTTATCGTATCGTGTAGGGTACTGCTTCGGAGTTGATCCATAGCAAAAACATGCGATACTGCTTCCTGTTGCAAAAGATATTGAATAACCCATTCAGTAATGTCATTGAGTTTTAATTTCGGATTACCTGCTATTGCAGGAAGGTTCAATACAACCTGGAAATTGATAATATCAATAATGAGGTCATCTGCGGCAAATCGTTGTTTTAATAATATATTCATACTATCAACCAGCTTCGTAATAAGTACATTGCCGGCGGGAATCCTGTTATCTTTCATAAATTTTGGATTGTGAGCAGCACCATGATCGGACGTTAAAAACATCAGGTACTGATCTTTTCCCACTTTTGAATCAAGATAGTCCAGCAATTCAGCAAGTTCTTTGTCTAATCTTAAATAGGTATCCTCTATTTCTATTGAATTAGGACCAAATGCATGACCAATATAATCTGGAGAAGAATAACTGATGGCTAAAAAATCCGTAATGGAATCTGATCCCAGCTGTTCATTTTCAATGGTAGCTTTAGAGAATTGTGTAGTAAGAGTATTACCATAAGGAGTGCTTAAAACAATGCTGTAGTTTTTACCTATTACCGAGGAAAGAGTGTAAGGAAATCCCTTGCCCAATACTTTTACTTCGTAATCATTTTCATCGGGGGTGCTTTGGGTATAGCTGTTGATCGGGTAAAGGGTGTTCCAGCCCTGCTTGTAATATTCATCAACCAGTTTTTTTTGATTAAATGTACTCACCCAGCCCGGCAATGCTTTCATATAATGGGTTGATGTAATCCAATCGCCTGATTTGCTATCATACCAATAAGCGGCATTGGCACTGTGACCTGCAGGCAAAATTCCTCCACGATCTTTTAAAGCAATACCAACAACCTTGCTTCTGAAATTTGTGGCCAGCTTTAATTCATCACAGATCGTTGTAGTAAACATATTTACTGGACTCATTTTTCCTGCAGCCATATTTGTGCTTCCAACAACTGATGCAGCAGAATCATCGGTACAATAAACATAATCTTGTTTTTTATTATCGTACCAGTTATTGCCTGTAATGCCATGAATAGAGGGCACTGATCCTGTATAGATAGTTGCATGACCATTGGCGGTATAGGTTGGGGTATAAGGGATCATGGTATTATTACAATTAAACCCTTTATTCATTAAGCGTTTAAAACCTCCATTAGGAGCATACCGATCGGAATAGCGTTGCAGATAATCCCAACGCATCTGATCCACAACAACCCCAACAACCAACTTGGGTCTTTGCTGTGCAATACTGTTCAATACAATGATCAAAAAAAATGATGTGATAATATATTTTTTCATGCTTGGCAATTGTGAATTCTAAGATAAGTTGAATTTTGTGGATTCTGAATTTTTTAGGGTATAAAGTAGTACATATAAAAAAAGGTCAACCTATTGCTGACCCCTGAAACCTGTTAACACAGGTAATTATGTAAAAGTAAAAAGTTGCTTAATTGTTACTGCTTATTACAGAACTCTTATTGTTTTTTTATAACTACATTTACTTTTTTAGCCTGAACCTTTACTCCATTTTTATCAACTGTGATGGTAGTTGTTTTTTCAGGAACTTCTTTTACAACAACTGGTGCAGTTGGAACAATAATCACTTCTTTCTTAACTTCTGCAGGCTTATCGTTACAAGCCATAATTGTTACTAACGCAAACATCAAAAAGAGACCAATGTGTTTTTTCATAAACTGATTTTAGATGAACAACGCCGCATTTTGTGGAAGTACATTGATAGTACTATGCAGCAATGGTTAAGTATCAATTATAGTGCCTGTAAACTGGAAAAGCATGCAATGACTTTATTTAGCCAAATTGGCGTGAAAAATCATCTAATCAACTTTGTGCTATTTAAAATATTTGCGTTTTTCAAATATTTGATAAATTCAATACTAAATATAGAACTAATGGTAATAATGAGAATAGTTGCCATGGCAACCCATCCCAAAGAAGCTGTTTTAAAAACAGGTTGCAAAAAAGGAACATATACAATTAACAATTGCAGAAGAACCGTTAAGCAAATTGCTCCCCACATACCCTTATTGGCAAATATCCCCGATGAAAACATGGAATGATAAACAGAACGTACAGAGAGTGCATTCCCCAACTGAACAAAACAAAGTGTTGTAAATACCATGGTTTGTTGCGTTCTTATATCATAACCCTGCCCTACTGCCCACCATTGAATAAAGAGTGCGGCAATGGTTAAGATAGTTCCTGTGAGTAAAATTCGGGGAATCAATCCACCTGCAAATAAATTCTCTTTCGGCGGTCGTGGAGGACGGTTCATAATATCTTTTTCTGCAGGCTCAGCTACCAAAGCTAATCCGGGCAAACCATCCGTAACAAGATTAATCCACAAAATATGGATAGGAAGTAAAGGAATTGCGAAACCAATCAAGGGTGCTGTTAAGATGGTTAATATTTCGCCCAGATTACAGGAGAGTACATACAAAATAAACTTCCTGATATTCTCATAAATTCTTCTGCCTTCTCTGATTGCCTTAACAATGGTGGCAAAATTATCATCCAGCAAAATCATATCTGCTGCTTCTTTTGACACATCCGTTCCCGTTATGCCCATTGCTATACCAATATCCGATTGCTTTAGTGACGGTGCGTCATTCACTCCATCACCCGTCATGGCCACAAACTCACCACTACCCTGTAATGATTTTACAATATTTAATTTTTGCTCAGGTGATACTCTTGCATATACAGTAGTATCCTTTACAATATTGTTGAACTCTTCGGTACTAAGTTGGTCAAGATCAGTACCGGCTTTTACTCCCTCGTGCCCGGCTTCAATCATACCAAGGCGTTCAGCAATCGCTTTTGCTGTGAGCGCCTGATCACCAGTGATCATTACTGTTTTAATACCAGCAGTTTTACATTGCTTAATTGCTTCAATCACTTCTTCTCTTGGCGGATCGATCATAGCGGTCATTCCTAAAAAATCGAGATCGGTTTCTATGGCCGTTTTTATTTCACCGGGATCCTGCTCAAATACTTTATACCCGAAAAATAAAACCCGTAATCCATCTGCAGCCCATACCCTGTTTTGTTCAAGCCATTCTGGTATTTGATCTTTATATTTTTCATTTAATACTTCCGTTAACTTTATAGGCGCACCTTTTACAAACAATATCCATTTGTCTTCATTTTTATGCAGCGTACTCATCCGCATTCTTTCTGAGTCAAAGGGTAGCTTTGCTACAAAAGGAAATTGCTGATCTGCATTTTCTTTTGTGTGTCCGTTTTCCAATGCATGCTCAACCAATGCAGTTTCAGTTGAATCGCCCAGCAAACCATCATCCGAAAACTTTACATCATTATTTAACATCATGGCATGTTTCAGCAACCCTTCTTTCTCCGGTACTGCCTGTAACTTTTCAACGGTCATGACATTCTGTGTAAGGGTTCCTGTTTTGTCGCTACAGATATAGGTTACTGAACCAAGCGTTTCCACTGCCGGTAACTTCCGCATCAAAGCATTTTGCGTAACCATTCTTCTTGCACCCTGTGCAAGTGCAATGGTAATTACTGCTGGCAATGCTTCTGGTAATGCAGCAACAGCAAGTGATAAAGCGGTAAGAAACATGGCAAAGGCCGGTTCACCACGCCATAATCCAATACCAAAAACGATTGCACAAATCAGTATAACGATAACAGCTAATTGTTTACTGAAAACAGCCAGTCTTTTTTGAAGCGGTGTTTTTTGCGATTCTACTTCTATGAGACCGGCAATTTTTCCAATCTCCGTTTTCATGCCGATATAAGTTACTAACGCTTTTGCATTCCCATTGCTCACAATGCTTCCTTTAAAGATCATATTTAATTGATCACCCGGAACAGGATTTTGTTCAGTGATGGCTTCCGTTGTCTTTTCAACTGAATGACTTTCGCCTGTTAAGGATGCTTCATCCGTTTTAAAAGAATGCAGTTCAAGTAATCTTGCATCGGCAGGAACAATATCGCCTGCCTCCAATAAGATAATGTCGCCTGGCACCAGCTTGTCACTTTCAATTTTAGCAGGATTGTTATTACGCAGCACCATGGCAAATTGTGCTGTCATTTTTTGCAACATCCGCACCGATTTTTCTGCATTATACTCTTGTGAAAAACCCATCCACGCATTGGCAATAATAATTGCAAGAATGACAAAAGCATCTGTATGTTCTCCCACAAAAAAAGAGATGCCCGCAGCAATAATAAGTATAATGATCATTACATCAGTAAACTGTGCAAACAGTATTGCCCATTTACTTTTTTGTTTTGCTTCCTGTAAAGCATTGGCTCCAAATTCTTTTTGCAGTGCGGGAACTGCTTCATTATTTAATCCGGCAGAAGTTGTTTTGAGTTGATCAAGAGCCTCCTGTATAGTGAGTTGATAAAATGCCGGCATAGATGAAATATATTATTTGAATGTAATCTATATTGGTTGTTTATAAATCGTTACCAAAGGACTATATAACTATTGGCAGAAATTCTATAAATAAAAATGGTTAATTAAGAAAGCCTGCAATTAAACATGGTGGAGGAGGTTAAAGAACTACCTTGTCTTTTGAACTATAACAATGAATAACACATTTGATTTACTGATCGATAGCTATCTAGATCATAAAGTAGGAATTGATACCGCATTTATAAATGAACGTTTATCACAGGGTTTACAACAACATATACAGCAATTACAGAAAGATGGTCAAATGATTTCTGCCGGTATTGGAAATGATGAAGTAAAAGATGCACAACAAAAAGTAAGAGGCGATAAAATTTACTGGCTCGATAAAAAGCATCCCAATCATTTTGAGCAGGAGTTTTTGCAACTGGCTGAAGATTTTATTGCTCGTCTTAACAGCACCTGTTATACCGGCATCAATGCCTATGAATTTCATTATGCAGTGTATGAAGAAGGCAGCTTTTATAAACGGCACAAGGATCAGTTTAAGAACGATAGTAACCGAAAGTTTTCACTCATCAGCTATTTAAACGACAACTGGCTGGAGCAAGATGGCGGAGAGTTAATGGTATATCAGCATGAAGGCACCCAAAAAATTTCACCCCATGCACAAACGGCCGTGTTCTTTAAAAGTGACGAAATGGAGCATGAAGTAACAAAAGCCAACAGGCAAAGAATGAGTATCAGCGGCTGGTTAAAACAGGTTTAGTTGGAGCAAATTTTTCTTTTATAGTCCGGTTTCATGAATTGAATCTTAAACAAAGCAAACAGTTGCAACAACAGCATACAATATACAAACAGGTAAACTACAAACCACATATGGCTCCAGGTAAGTGT
>Ga0163144_10005354_pt1 | contig 28489 bp, 25 predicted proteins | sample OliLak19BULKMAT1_FD_123175 | JGI IMG/M metagenome (GOLD analysis project Ga0163144, IMG submission 123175) | Freshwater microbial mat bacterial communities from Lake Vanda, McMurdo Dry Valleys, Antarctica - Oligotrophic Lake LV.19.BULKMAT1 | ecosystem: Environmental > Aquatic > Freshwater >... | reverse complement strand
CGCTTGGACCAATGCCGCAATGCGAACAGCCTCGGGTCCACGCCATTGAAAATGAGGCCGGATCGCGCCGGCGCGGCGCACGAGGACGTCGTAATCGAAGGCGTGGAGCGGTTGGCCCCATTCGAGCATCACGAAGTTGGTGATGTCGACGATGTTGTTGATGGGCCTCATTCCCGCGTAGAGAAGCCGTCGCTGCATCCAGCCCGGAGCGGGGCCGATCTTGACATTCTTGATGAGAGCGGCCGCATAGCGCGCGCTAAGCCGGGGATCCTCGATCTCGACCTTCACCTGACCTTCGACGGGCTCCCGTTTCGCGCTCGCTTCGTGAAGTCCCGCGACGCTGGGATAGACGATGGATTGTCCGGTGATTGCCGCCACCTCGCGGGCCACGCCGATCATCGACAGACAGCGCGCCATGTTGGGCAATACATCAACTTCGACAACCACGTCGCCCATGAAATCGACCAGCGGCATTCCCACCGGCGCGTCGTCTTCCAGAAGAAGGATGCCCTCGTGATCTTCCTTGCGTTCGGAGACGCCCAGTTCCAAGAGCGAGCAGACCATAGCATCCGAAGGCAGGCCGCGAATTTTCGTCGGCTTGAGTTCGGAAAACTTGCGTTCCTCGGCATGCCCGTCGATGAGAACGGAGCCGCATAGGGCGAGGACGACCTTTTGTCCCTTGTCGCCGACATGGATATTGGGCGCGCCGGTGACGAGTTGTTTGACGTTGCCTGCCCAGGCGACGGTGGGCAGCTTGAGGCGGTCGGCGTCGGGGTGCTTTTCGACGGAGACGATCTCGGCGACGAAGACCTTGTCGCGATCCCAGACGGGGCCGCGCTCTTCCGCTTTGACACGCACGCCGTCGGGGACGGGCTTGCCGAGAACTTTGGTCGACGCGACTTCCAGCCCCGCGAGGGTTAGACGCTGGATGAGTTCCGCTTCGGAGAGGGTGAGGGTAACGTAGTCGCGGAGCCAGGAGAGGGGGATTTTCATTTGTTACTCGTAAGTCTCAACTGTTTGCTTGAACCCGTGTTCGCGCCCCCATCTCACCCAACAGGCCGCCATCGCGGGGACGTCGCCGCGATCTTCGGCGGCGACGGGGTTGACGCCGGTCAACTCTTTGAGCGCCCAAAACCAATGATCCAGACGTTCTTCCAGTTCCGTCAGGAGCAAGGAAACGACTTCGTCTTTGTGTTCGCGACCGAGTTCGATGATTTGCCGGTATTCCGGAAGCCGAACCCATTTGTTGATGGACGCGACATGGCCGCGCGCGGCTTTCCAATCCGCGACAAGCCGATGAAAAACCCGCTCGATTTCGATGCCGTTGAGCGTCTTGATGTCGCCGCTCATGTTGAATCCTTGCGTGTTAGCGTCTGTTCCAAAAGGGGTCTCAGTTAGCACGACGCGCAAGCGAGTGAATTCACTCGCTTGCGCGTCGTGCTAACAATTATTCCTTGCTCATCGCGTCGACGAGTTCTTCTGTCAAATTGAGATTGGAATAGACGTTTTGCACGTCGTCATGGTCGTCGAGGGATTCCATGAGTCGCATGACCTTTTGCGCGGTTTCCAGGTCGGCGTCGACGGGGGCCTTGGCGATTTGATGGACTTCGCCGCTCTGGGTGTTGATGTTGTTCTGCTTGAGGGCGTCTTGCACCTGGCTGAAGACGGTGGGATCGCAGGAGATTTCAAAGACGTCGTTGTTTTGCTTAATGTCGTCAGCGCCGGCTTCCAGAGCGATGTTCATGAGCCTGTCTTCCTCAACGTCGGCGGCGGCGACGGTGAAGATGCCCTTGCGGTCGAACATGTAGGCGACGCAGCCGGCGCTGCCCATTTTGCCGCCGCCTTTTTCGAAGATCTTGCGGACCTCGTTGACGGTACGGTTGCGGTTGTCGGTGAGAATGTCGACGAGGATGGCGATGCCGCCGGACCCGTAGCCCTCGTAGTTGATTTCGTCGTAGCTGACGCCTTCGAGTTCGCCGGTGCCGCGTTTGATTGCCCGTTCGATATTGTCCTTGGGCATGCTGACGGAGCGTGCCTTGTCGATGGCGTAGCGGAGCTTGATGTTCATGACGGGATCGCCGCCGCCGTTCTTGGCCGCGATGATGATGGCCCGGCTCAGCTTGCTCCAGAGCTTGCCGCGTTTCGCGTCGACAGCCCCTTTGGACCGCTTGATGGTCGCCCAGTGGGAATGCCCGGACATCGCCGTCTCCTTCCATTCGTTTGCCGCTTCGAATGAGCGGTCGCTTCGGTAAAGCAGCTGCCCCCGGCGGCTCTTTGGATCAGAAAAAATCATCCCTGATAATCTCGCCAACTTCCTCTTGATTGTACATTCTCCGATGACAAAAGCAGCGCTTCCCTTAATGGGAATCCTCGGCGTGTCCCCGACGATGCTTGCTTGCATCCGCCGCGAGGATGGATATAGTTGGGGGAGGAAACGCCCCGGCATGGTTAGCCGGGAAGACGCGAGGATGGAGGCATGCCCCAATTGCGAATTCAAAGACTGTCTTATCTGTCCGCGGACGCGCCGCGCCAATTGCAGGAAATCCGGCGACGCCTGAGCCTGCAAGCGGACATCGTCTCTCCGCGGAGCCGGCAACTCACCGAAAAGGTTTTCGGCGAAGCGCTCAGCCCCGGACAAGTGGTCGAGCGCATCTGCAAAGACGTGCAATCCCGCGGACTGGAAGCCGTCCTTCATTACACCGCGCAATTCGATCAAGCTCAGCTCACCGCGGAAACCGTGCGCGTCAGCGTGAATGAGTTGGCGGCGGCGCATAAAAAGGCCGACCCGAAACTGCTGGAGACGGTCCGGCGCGTCCGCAACAACATCATGAACTTTCAGCTGGGCCTGGTACAGCGCGAAGCCGTGCTGACCACGCCGGGCAAACATCAGATCAAGGTGCGTTACCGCCCCATGCGCCGCGTCGGCGTTTGCGTGCCGGGCGGAGCGGCGTCGTATCCTTCCACGTTGCTTATGACGGTTTGCCCCGCGCAAGCCGCCGGAGTCGAGGAAATCGCGGTCGTCATGCCGCCGACCCAGGGCGGCGCGAACAATCCGGACCTGCTCGCGGTATGCAAGGAACTGGGCGTCACCGAGGTGTATCGCGTGGGAGGCGCCCAGGCGGTGGCGGCGCTCGCCTACGGAATGGACGAGATCCCCGCCGTCGACATGATCGTCGGCCCGGGCAATATGTTCGTGACGCTCGCCAAGAAGTATGTCTTCGGCCAGGTCGCGATCGATTGTCTGGCGGGGCCGAGCGAAGTCGTCGTGCTGGCCGACGAAACCGCGCCGCCCGAATACATCGCCGGCGACTTAATCGCCCAGGCCGAACATGATCCCGCCTCGAGCCTGCTCATCACTTGGCACGAACCGTTGCTCGATCAGGTTCAAGCGGAAGTCGAAAAGCAGTGCGCCGAAATCGAGCGCGGAGAACAAGCGCGGGCCTGTCTGGAGAAGTTCGGCGCGTTCGTCCTGGCGCGCGACGCCAAGCAGGCGGTCGAATGGGCGAACCTGATCGCCCCGGAACATCTCCACATCATGGCTACGGACGAGGAAAAGCTCGCCGACAAGATCGTCAACGCCGGCGCGGTTTTTGTAGGTCTGTATACGCCCGTCGCGCTGGGCGATTACGCGGCGGGGCCGTCGCATGTTTTGCCCACCGGCGGCACGGCACGCTTCGCCAGCGGCTTGTCCGCGTGCGATTTCTTGAGACGTTCGAGCTATTTGCATTTCTCCAAGGAAGGCCTCGCGGCGATGGCCGAGGATGTCACCCGGCTCGCGGAAAAGGAAGGTCTTACCGGACACGCCGGCAGCGTGACGGTCCGGACGAACGAATAACCGCCGCTTGCGGCTTAGCGCGATTCAAATTCGTCGGTCGCGCTAAGCCGCAAGCGGGCGTAATGTGGTTTTTATTACCAATGACACAATTTTTGCGCCCAGCGATCGGCGGCATGGCGGGTTACACGCCCGGCGAACAGCCGCGCGAAGGTTCCATCGTCAAACTCAACACCAACGAGAACCCCTATCCGCCCTCGCCGCGCGTGATCGAGGCGATGCAGGCGTTCTTGAAAACCGGCACGTTGCGCAAGTATCCCGATCCGACAGGCTCGCATTTCCGCCGGATCGCCGGCAAGGTTCTCGGCGTCGACCCCGACGGCATCCTCATCGGCAACGGGTCCGACGACATCCTGACGATTCTCACCCGCGCCTTCGTCCCCGAGGGAGGGCTGATCGTCTCGCCGACGCCGAGCTATCTGCTCTACAAGACCATGGCCGACGTCCAGGGGGCGTGTTTTCAGACGGTTCCCTTCGACAAGGACTGGCGTCTGCCGGAAACCTGGCCCGTGCCCCAGGCGCATCTCACATTGATCGCGAATCCCAATTCGCCCTCGGGGACAGTCGTGCCGCTGGATCGGTTGGAGCGCTTGGCGGCGGAAGTGAACGGCCCGCTGGTGATCGACGAGGCCTATGTCGATTTCGCCGACGCTTCCGCGCTGCCGTTGCTGCGTCGCGACAACGTGATCGTCACGCGAACCTTGAGCAAGTCGTACAGTCTCGCCGGGCTGCGATTCGGCTTCGCGGTCGCCTCTCCCACGCTGGTGCGAGAACTCATCAAGGTCAAGGATTCCTACAACTGCGACACGCTCTCTCTCGTCGGCGCCGCGGCGGCGCTGGACGACCAGGCGTATATGCGCGAAACGCGCGCTAAAATTCTGACCACGCGGTCGCGCATGGAAACCGAACTGGCGCGCCTGGGCTTCCATGTGCAGCCGAGCCAGGCGAATTTCGTTTGGACACAGCGCACGGATCGGTCGGTCCAACCGATCTACGAAGAACTCAAACGCCGCAATATCCTCGTGCGAAACATGGACTATGGGCCGCTCGGCAACGGCCTGCGCATCAGCGTCGGCACGGACGAGGAGATCGACCGCCTGCTGGAGGAGTTGGCGAGAATTCTGTAGTCTGATGTCTTGTGTTGGACAGGTACTTTTTTTCGCATGATTCTCCGGGGGCGGACGCCGCCCGGCTCGCCGTTGGGGAAAGGCACCGTCATGGCGCGCACGGCTACGATTGAGCGGGAAACGGGAGAGACCAAGATCGCGCTGTCGCTGAATCTCGACGGCACGGGACAGGCCAAGCTCGCGACCGGCGTCGGTTTCTTCGATCACATGCTGCACCTCTTCGCGCGGCATAGCCTCATCGACCTCACGCTCCAGGCCAAGGGCGACCTGGATGTCGACGCACATCATACCGTCGAGGACGTCGGCATCTGTCTAGGCAAAGCGCTCACGCAGGCGCTGGGCGACAAGGCGGGGATAAGACGCTATGGATTTCAAACGCTGCCCATGGACGAGGCGCTGGTGACGGCGGCGCTCGACCTGAGCGGTCGAGCGTTTTGCGTCTGGCAGGCGGACGTGCCAGCCGGACTGCTGGGCACGTTCAACACCGAGTTGGCCGAGGAGTTTTGGAGGGGCGTCTCCGGCGCGGGGATGTTCAATCTTCATGTCGTGTGCCATCACGGCAAGAACAGCCATCACATCATCGAGGCGATCTTCAAGGCGACGGCGCGAGCGCTGCGTCAGGCGGTGGAACCCGACCCACGCGGAGTCGGCGTGCCCTCGACGAAGGGCGTATTGTAACAACAACCAGCGAGCCGGGCGGCGTCAGTCCCCGGAGGGAACAAGCGACTGGAAATGCACCTCCGGGGGCTAACGCCGCCCGGCTCGCCATCGTTATTAAGAGGAATCGCGGGAGCTTCTCTCGCCCGAATTCGGGCGGGTTGCTATAATACCGGCTATCGAATTGGCATGTAAGGAGATACGGCATGGTACGGGTAGTTGGCTTGGCTTCGCTGTGTTTGACGGCGACTCTTTTTAGCGGCTGCGGGTCCGACCGGCGCGAGGCGCCCATTCAAAACGTCGTCACCGCCCTCAACCTTTCCGTTGAGAACATCAAGGCAATCAACGAACGGTTGAAGGACGCGGAGAAGCTGAAGAAGGATCTCGATGCCGTCGGCGAGGCGGGGAAAAAGGAAGCGAAAGAAAATTTCGACAAGAAGATCAACGAGGTCAAGTCCTCCATGGACGACCTGAAGGTTCAGGCCACCAAACTGCTCGAAGAGATGCGCCGCGCCGAGAAGAATCCGCCGGCGACTACCCCTGAGGAAAAAGCGGAATTGGCCGGCAAACATAAAAACCGCGTCATGCAGTCGCTGAAGGAGTTGTCCACCGAGCGGCTTGCCCTCGCCGGCACCTGGAAATCCGCCAAGGATGTTTTCGAGCCCAAGACCTACACCGATCTGGAACAACAGTTCAAGGAAGCCGAGGGCGAGTTCGAGATCCTGGCCCGCCTAAAGTAGAATTCGTCGATCCGTTGTTGGCTCAAAGGAGGGATCCAGCGATGCGAGGATGCGCGGCCTGTTTGGCGTTATGCCTGCCGATACTTGCCTCACCCCTTTACGGCGGGGAAAAGAGCCCTGCCGAAGAGGTGGTCGTCAAGATGTTGGGCCAGCTGGAGAAGATGGCGGATGCGTTGTCTTCGATGAAAAACGAAGAGACTTCCGCTGCGGGGCGCGAAGAGTTGAAGAAATACGTCGCCGCCTACCGCGATTTGCGGGCGCAATCCGAGAAGCTGCCGCCCCCGCCCCGCGAAGTGAAGGATCGCCTGGAGAAGGAATACAAGAAGAAATTCGTCGCCGTCCAGGAACGTCTGAGTCTGGAAGTGACGCGCGTCCGCGCCACCGTGCCGGGCGGTCGGGAGGCGCTGATCGAAGTGAGCGACCTGTTGCGTGGCCGGGATCCGAAGACCAAGGCGCCCAAGGAAAAGGACGACGACAAGAAGTAAATCGCGTCGCTCGATCTTTCGCGCCGCGTTTCCAAGGAGGGAAACCATGTCATGTCGCCGCTGCCGACTCGCGGGAATCACGCTCGTTTTTCTCATCGCTTCCGGTTGTGATTCGCCCGAGCCCGAGGATATGGTCAAGCAGTCGCTTCGCCAATGGAAAGAGGCGGCGGAAATCGTCGAGCATATCTGCGATGAAAAGACCCTCCGCGAGGCGGCGCCAAAATTGGAAGCCCTGGCGCAGCGAATAGTGGAACTCAACAAGCAGGCGGCCGACCAGAATATGGATGTCGACACGCGCCGAAGGTTGGCCGCGGACAATCGCAAGGAAACACAAGCCGTTTTCAAACGCTACAACGCGGCGGCCGAAAGCGTGAGGCCGATTCCCGGCGCCGAGGCTGTTGTTGTCCGTTTCCGCCGCAGCGCCAGCCGCGCGTTTTAGATTTGCCTGAGCGCCACGGATTCGCCCAGGTCCTATTCCCAGGAGAAGAAATCTGGGTAAAATGGAATCCATGCGAAACGGATGGGCGCTGCTGACGGTGTGCTTGATCGCAACGGGATGCTCGCGCGAAGGCGCGTATCGCACGGTGGCGCGCGACCAGGCCGCGGCCTTTCAGGAAATGGCCGACATCTTGAAGACGGTGCAGGATGAACCCGCCATGGAGGAAGCGCGCACGAGCCTCAAGCGGCGTCAAGCGGGTTTCGCCGACATCTCCGCCCGGGCCAAAAGTCTGGGGCAACCCTCGCCGGAAATGTTGGAGCAATTGAGCGAAGAATATGGCAAACTAAAATTGGCGCTCACACGTTTGCAAGCGGAGATTCGCCGCGTTCGCGCCTTGCCCGGCGGAGCGGCGTTTCTGGAGAATCTCGAAATCGGACCGACAACAAGGTAAGTCCCATGTCTCGCTGGAAATATGTGATCTTCTGCTTCACGCTGGCATGCACCGGCTGCTCCGGCAGCGACACCCTCTTGATCCTGCAACGGGACCAGAATGCGATCGAGTCTGAGGTCGCCGACAACTTGATCATGATCGTGGACGACGCCTCCGCCAAAGTCTACTTGGAGCAACAGGTGCCGCGGTACACCGTTCGCCTGAAAAAGCTGAAAGAGCGCATCACCATGTGGGATAAGTTTGCCGATGACGACAAAAAGAAAGTGCGGATCGATGTCGATAAGATTCGTGAATTCGTGATCAAGGACAAAGGGGCTCTTTTGGAAACTTCGTTCGACAAGATTTCGGAAGGGGCAGCCTACTTTCGTCTTCTGGCGGAAACCAAGGTGAATTACAAGCGCTGGGACGATGCAACAAAGTATATCCGCTCGCGGATGGACAAATTAGCGGAGCAAAAAAAGCGCGCCATTCTGGAAGAATGGCGCGCGGCGGGCAGAAAGGGCACCCCACAAATCCGGCAGTTTGGGGAACCCGCTTCGGGACAGGATGTGGATCCGGAAAAAGAATGGCCCTACTTGTACAAGGCGCAAGACCCCTTAAAGGAATTGGGTGGCGGCAACGGCAAGGGACTGGTCTAACACCTAGAAAAAAAGGAGCCTGGCATGAGCAGCGAGTCCCCGGACCGTCAGCAACAAAAAGTGCGCGAATTCATGAGCCTTCTGCCCCTGACGCTCGCCATCGCCGGCTTGCCGGAAAGCGAAATTGGACGCTATTTCAACGAGGGGCAGATGGACAACCGCGTCATCACCCTCCGCACCGCCTACAAACTGGCGCGGCAAATGGTCGCGGACATCGTGAAGTAATGCGGAATTGAGAATCGAGAAGACAGAAGACAGAATTCGGAATGCCCTATCCATCCTTTGGCGTCATGTGACCTCCCATTCTGACTTCTGTCTCCTTTATTCTGCCTTCTTACTCATTGCGACCGCGAACGCGGTGGCGTATTCGCGGCAATGGGAGATGGTGATGAGCAGGTCGCCAATCCCCAGCGCTTGGGCGCGCTCCTTGGCGGCGCCGCACAATAGCACATGCGGAGCGCCGTCTGGGTCGTTGCGAATTTCCATATCGGTCCAGCACATCCCCTTCTTCCAACCGGTGCCCAAACATTTCAAAATCGCTTCCTTCGCCGCCCACCTTCCCGCGACATGTTCGATCACCCGCTTCCGCTCCTGACAATAGCGAATTTCATGCGGCGTCAAGACCCGGCCCAGAAACACCTCGCCATGCTCCTCGATCATGCGGCCGATGCGCTCGCATTCGACGATGTCGGTTCCAATGCCGATGATGCTCATGAAGTTCGCTTCGGTTAGCACGAAGCGCAAGCGAGTGTGTTCCCTCGCCGGCGTTTCTTCTTTACCAATCGTGGGTTCGCGGTCGGCAGTATTTTATTACTTTTGTACCAAGAGCATGCCGCGGTGCTCCGAAGGCGTCAAAGGCGAGAAGGCGGCACGCGCTTGCGCGATATGCAGATAGCGCTGCGCGGGGTGGTTTTGGCCGAGCTTGTGCCAAACATTGTGGAGATACCAGCACGGCCGGGCGTGGTCCGGGTCAAGGTGGTGAGCCTGGGTGAGGGCGACGGCGGCCTTGCAGAAGAGCCCTTCCACCGGCATCAACGCCTCTTCCTCCTTGGTGGCGCCGGGCACCTGTGCAAGCCAATAGAGCGCGATGCCGCGATGGAGTTGCCGTTCAAATTCGTCCTCGGCCTTCACGGCGATGTCGGTGAGCCGACCGTGACAATGGACCACCGTGCGCAGGTCGAGAAACTGTGCCTCTTGCAGATCGGCGATCACAAGCTCGAACTGCTCCCGTGCGTCCTCAAGGCGATCGAGCTTGAGCAGCAGTTCCGCGTAGTAGAATCGGCCGTTGGGGTGGCGGGGATTGCGCTCGACGAATTGGCCCAAATGAAAACACGCCAATTCATCCTTGCCTTTGTCGAGATAGTAGGCGGCGAGCGTGAGATGGCGGTCGTCGTTCGCGGACGCCGTATCCGCCGGGTCGGCCTTAGGCGAGAAGTCGGCATCGGAGAGCTTGGCCGGGGAAGGTTGCGGGGAATGGATCGCGCCCGTAGGCGCGTCCGTTTTCCCCGCATCCCTCGACCCGGTTGCGGGAATGATTTGGGCAAGCTGCGTGGGCGCCGTCTTGGCATCATCGAGGTCCGGAGCCGGGAGGGGCGCGGTATGGCAACCGAGGCAAAAGAGGAGAAGGAGATAAGTCGGCCGCCGCATGACCATCCCTCGGTCTCGTTCAGGGCAGAATAACGCGTGGAACAGGAATGTTATCGTGCGCCCGAGTTTGCCGAGTTGACTGAAAGAAACGATTAAAGCGGAGCGGCGTCAGCGGTCGGAGCGGTCGGCGCCGCTGAGATGCTGCGCCAATTGGCGGAGATGCCCGGTGACGCTCACCGCGACGCCCAGACCCAAAAGCCCCGCGCCGATTAGCGCCACGACGAGAAATCGGAATCCCAGCGTGAGGTCGGTCGGCGCCAGCGTGAGAAGCAAAACGGCCCCGACGAGAGGAACGAGGGCGGCGAGAATCTGGAACAGCCCCATCGGCCCCACGATGCGGCGCAACTCGTCCTCCATGTCGCCGGCGGTTTGCTCGGCATGCATCAAGCGCGGATAGAGTCCGCGCAAGACGACGAATTGCACGCCCAAATACGAATAAATGATGGCGATGAGGCCCGACAGGGTGAAGGAAAGCAGAAAATGCCCGAAGACGTCGAAGCCCACCGGACCGGCCAAGAGGTGCAAGGCCAGGGGAAAGAAGAGTCCGCCGGGAAGCCAACCCAACAGGGCGAGCAAGACGATCCAAGGTCCAAGGACGAGGGTGCGGCGGCGCAGCCGATCGAGTTCGCTGGTGGGCCAAAACGGCCAGCGCTGGATCTCACGGGTCGCTTTCATGAGGGGACGCAGAACCAGAATGCCGAGCGTGAGGCAGACGGGATACGCGATCACGTTGTAAACCAGGATGAGTCCGCCGAAGAGCGCCCGTTGCGGCGCGTCGAGGGGGATTTGCACGCTGTTGTAGGCGATGTTGATGACCGAACCGATGAAATGGGGAACGAGCGTGAGGGTCAATAGAGTCGCGACGGGCCAAACGCGGGCGGCCCGGCTGAGCCAACCCTCCGGCGGCAAATCGGCGTTCGCCGCGTGCAGATCCGCGGCGCGGCGTAACCCAGAGGCGAGGTCCATGCCGCTTGGATACCGCTGTTCGGGGTCCGGCGCCAGGCAGCGCGCGAGCACTCGCCAAACGACCGCGGGCGCTTGGGTCGGGCCGTCGGCAAGCCAGCGTTCCGGGGATTGACTTTTTCGCTCGAGCAAGGCGGCGCGGTCGGGTTGGCGATCGGGAGTGAGCGGGTGCGAAGGCAGTCGGCCAAGGAGGGCCTCGGTCAGCACCAGACCCAGCGAGTACAAATCGGCGCGATGGTCGACGACGTTTCCCGGCGGCGCATCGGTGTCCAGGAATTGTGCCAGTTGTTCGGGCGCCATGTAAAAAACCGTGCCGCCCAGCGCGGGCGCCGCATCGTCGTCCTTCTTCGTGGGGACCGCCACATTGAAGTCGACCAGCAACGGCCGGCCGTAGGCGTTCAGCAGGATGTTGGCCGGCTTGACGTCGCAATGCAGAATGCCGCGCGAATGCGCATACGCCAGCGCCTCGGCCAGGCACGCCGTCAGCCGGCACATGGTGGCGACATAGTCGCCTTGCTCGTACATCTCGCGATCCCGCAGCGCGGCGGGGTTGAAATCGACCTCGTCCGGGGCATGGGCGTCGATGACTTCCAAAATGTCTTTGCCCGCGGTCGGCGCGGCGCCGTCGCGAAAAAGATCCTCCAGCACCCGCCCCAGATGCGTTCCGGCGATGTACTGCAAAACGAGGCCATGCCGGTCGCCCACGGGATCGTGGAACTCGGTGTAGACCTTGACGATATGATCATGCTCCAGGCCGGCAAGGATTTTGCCTTCCCCCTGGCTTGGAATCGCGGAGAGCTTGAGGGCGACCTTGCGATCGAGACTAAGCTGATGGGCCAGATAAACCCGGGCAAGGCCGCCCTTGCCGATTTCGCGCACGAGAACGAAGTCCGGCAGCGGGCCGCCGGAGGTTGGGGTCAACGCCGCGTCGCGGCCGCGCTCGACGAACGACGGCGCCTGCTCGGTACGTTCGGAAGGGCGATCGAAGCTCTCCGAATCGTCGAGGGCGAACAGATCCGATGGAGGCGCGGGCATGGCATGTTCGCTGACGGCGAGCCGGGCGGCGTCAGCCCCCGGAGGAAACGATCACTCCCAGCCTTCGTTGCGATCGAGCAAGGGACGACAGTATTCGTACAATTCGAGGTCGATCAATTCTTGCCGCAGGTGTTCCGGATTCGGATCGGGAAGCGTGCCCTTGAGTTCGGCAAGCAACAGTTCGGCAAACTTTTCGCGGGCGCGTTGCAGGGCTTTGCGGCAAGCGGGGGCGTTGATGGCGCGGCTCAGTTGCAGGCTCAGCAGTCGCGCGAGTTCCTCCGAGGACTTGTCCGCATGATCCGCGCGAATGCGCAGCACCGTATGATACGGCTGCCCCGTTTCCCGTTCGAGTTGGGCAAGCGCTTCCCAGGCTTTGGCCAAGAGGCTGTCGCGCCAGCAAGCGAGAAAGTCGCGATCCAGTTCCTCCGCCGGCTCCTGGTGAACCGCCGGCTCGATCGGATTGTCGCCCATCCCCACGGGTTGCCGGCTTTGCGCGCGGAATTGCTTGCGCACCAGATTGCGGAGAATTCCCTTCAAGTAATCGCGGAAACGGCCTTTGTAGGGGTCCGCTCCCTGACAGGCGCCCTGGAGAAACAAGACGGCGAACTCCTGGGCCAACTCCTGCGCACGGTCCGGATCGCGCACCGCGCCCATGAGATAACGCGTCGCCGCGTTGCCGTAACGCTCCAGCATCGCCCACTGCGCTTGCAGAAAGACGGTGCGGTTCTCGGGATCGTGAGCGGACCACACTTCCTGCCAACAGGTTTGGATTTGGCTCAAGCGAGTCGGATCGAGCGTCATGAGCGGAACCTCCACGGTTGCCTCCATCTTACAGATAGTTGACACCGTAACGCAATCCAGGAGCGAACTTGTGCGGCGGCGGGGGGAATAAAGTGAAGGGAGGGAGTTTGCGAGCGCGAAACGGGGAAGCGGATGACGGCAGGCCTATTACACGAATGCTACGAAGCGTTGGACGATGCGGATGCCGCACGGTTCGTGGCCGATGCGATCACCGACGCAACGCGGTTTCTCGGCGAACCGGCGGCGCCGATCCGCATCGTGCATCTACGGCATTCGACCCCGCTGGATCCCCGTAGCGGGCTGCCGCGCGGTTTTCGGCTGTGTGAAGCGGTGGACGCGGACAAGGGAGAATTCGCCATCTACCTGAGTCGAAGGCCGGGCGAGATTGCCTTCGCGGGACAATTGGCGCACGAAGTCGCCCATCTGCTCAATCCCAGGCTTCGTGACTGTTACGTGGAGGGAGTGAACACCTTGTTCGCCGAGCGATTTTTGAGGAAGCGGAATCTCGACTGGACACGCTGGGAACGCCATTTTCGCGCCGGTGGGGATGCGTTTCACGGCGCGGCGTATTGGCTGATGAAGGACGTTGCCGACGCCGCCGGCGCGGAGTCTCTGCAGACGTTGCTGAGTTTCGCGACGCCGACCGAAGCGGTCTCGGGGCGCATGCATATCGACATCCACGGATGGATCGACACGCTTGCCGGCACTCGCCGCGCCGCCGTGCGCGACGCCATTTGGATTCACGTCGAGAGGGTCCGCGCCGCCGGCGACCGGGTCAAAAGCGAGTGCCATTTTCTGGCGCCTTGACGCGGCTCTCTGGATCTGGGCGTCACGTGCGCATCGCCAATGCTTCTTCCCTCTTCCCTCTTTTTCAGGCTTGCTTGTCTTGACCGAATTTCCGGTCGGAACTACCATTGACGGAATTGGGGCCTGGAGAGTTGGGATCGGAGGGGAGCGCGGCAGTCAGGACGACTGGGTCGCGCGGGAATCGCGACGGGATAAACTGCCCCTGTTTTTTCCTGGGGGCGCGATAGAATCCCGATGGGGAGGTCAAACTCCGGCGCTGGCAAGGTTTGCCTGGTTTAACGTCTTTTTCGAGTTGTTGGCCCACGGATGGGACCATTTTGATCGAGCAATCCGCATATACTGGAATTGCGCACGGCCCGCAAGATCGCTTGCAGGGCCGGCGAGAACGGCGAACGACGGGCTGCGGCGCGGGTCGTCGTCCGCGCCTATTCGCTTTGCCAATTTGGCCCGCAGCCGCCTCTCCCTCCCGCAGGTGTGCCTTGACGGAAGACTGGGTCGTACTCAAACAGCAGGTCAAGGAAGCCAGCGACATCGTCGCGGTCGTGGGCGGCTACCTCGCGCTGCGGCCGTTGGGCCCCACCTTCAAAGGCCTGTGTCCCTTTCACGAAGACAACCGCCCCTCCTTCGACGTCGACCCGCGGCGGCAGCGTTACCGTTGTTGGGCGTGTGGCAAATTTGGCGACGTCATCAATTTTGTGCAGGAGTTCGAGAAAATCAGTTTCCCGGAAGCGCTGGAGTTGTTGGCGCGGCGCGCGGGAATTTCTCTGGAATCCGTTAAGAATTCGACGCACGGTCCGAGCCGCGCCCTTATGCTTGACGTAGTTCGCTGGGCCGCCGAGCAGTTCAAAGAATGCCTGCTGGACTCCCCGCAGGCCGAGGCCGCTCGACTTTACCTGGGCGAACGCCATCTCGTGGGTGAGACGGTGCGCCGTTTCGGTCTGGGGTTCGCCCCCGGCAGCGGCGATTGGTTGGTCGTGCGGGCGGCGAACGCGGGTTTGTCGACCGAAGTCATGGAGCAAGTCGGGCTGATCGCCAGGAGTCAACAAGGCAGCGGGTATTACGACCGCTTTCGCGATCGCGTGATGTTTCCCATCCGCGACATGCGGGGCGTGCCGGTGGGGTTTGGCGGACGCATTCTGCCTAACTCGGCCATCGCATCCCGCGCGGCCAAGTATTACAACTCGGCCGAGACGCCGTTGTTTTCCAAGAGCGATCAGGTCTACGGCATCGACGAGGCCCGGCAGGCGGCGCAGAAGGAGGGTTGGCTGGCGGTCGTGGAAGGGTATACCGACGTTCTAATGGCGCATCAAAAGGGCATCAAGCCCGTGGTCGCGACGATGGGGACGGCCCTCAATGAACGCCATGTCAAGAAACTGCGCGGACTGGTGTCGAAGGTGATCCTCGTCTTCGACGCGGACACCGGCGGCGAAAAAGGAGTCGACCGGGCGATGGAGGTCTTCGTCAGTCAGGACATGGATCTGCGCATCGCCACTTTGCCGGAGGGATTGGACCCGTGCGATTTGCTGGTGCAACAAGGACCCGAGGCGTTCAAAAAAGCGTTGGAAAGCGCGGTGGACGTTTTCGAGTTCAAGTTGCGGCAAGTTTGGGCCAAGGAAGCCGGCCAAGGTCTGGAAGGACAGCGTCGGGCCGTCGAGGGGATCCTCAGCATCCTGGCGGCGGCGCCGGCGGAACGAAGCGTGAAGATGGAACTGATGATCAATCGGATCGCCCACCGATTGGGGCTCAAGGAGGAGACCCTATGGACAAGGCTGCGCGAGTTGCGCGCGGCGAAGAATCGCGGCGACAAGGCGGCCTTTGTTTCGAAGGAGCCGGAACCGTCGCAACCGCAAACGGCGCCCGCGGCCAAGCACGAGGTCGAGCTTTTGGAGGTGATCTTGGCGGATGCCGATTTGCTCGAACAGGCTCTCGCCGAGATTCCCTTGAGCGAGATCGAGCATCCCGGCGTGCGGCGCCTTATGGAAGGCCTGGCGAATTTGGCCCTGGAAGGAATCACACCTGACCTGGACCATTTACGCGGGCGCATTGATAATGAAAAGTTGTTGGCCAAGGCCCAGGTGATGCAAGACCGCGGCAGCAACCTGGATCCGACCCAAAGGCGGGAAGTGCTCACCGAAGTCATCGAACGCTTCCGCCACAAACGAACGCAGCGCCAAAGTAAGGAGATCAAGAACCAGGCCATGGCGACGGATGACCATGACCAGGCTATCGAGATCCTAAAACGGCTTAGGCAGAATCAAAACCGAGATTCCTAAAATCCCGCGATCCTTGCCCAAGGGCGCGGCGGCCCCGGAGAAGACCGAACCAATGATTCGCACACCCACCAGTTCGGAGGTTGGAATGGACCTGAAACTGGACGAGGGCCTTAAAGCTCTCATCGAGTCCGGCAAGGAAAAAGGTTTTCTGACTTACACGCAAGTCAACGAACTCTTGCCGGAAGACGCGGTCAACCCCGAGAAGCTCGACCAGCTCCTCATGGTGTTGGAGGAACAGGGCATCGAACTCGTCGACGAGTCCGAAGCCGAAGAGCGCGAAACCAGCACGGAGCGCCCCGTCGCCGACGAGCAGGAACTCCGCGAAATCGACCTCGCCATTCTGGAGGACGAAGGCGACGGCAAACGCATCGACGACCCGGTGCGCATGTACCTCACGCAGATGGGCAAGATCGCCCTTTTGTCGCGCAACGAGGAAATCACCCTCGCCAAGAAAATCGAAATCACCCGCAAACGCTTCCGCCGCAAAGTCCTCGAATGCGATTATGCCCTGTGCAACGTCGTCGACACGCTCAAGCGCGTCCATTCCGGCGAGTTGCCCTTCGACCGCACCGTGAAGGTCTCTCTCACCGAGAACCTGGAAAAGGACAAGATCCTCCAGCGCATGCCGCACAATCTCAAGACGCTGGAGCGTCTCCTGGAACTAAACCGGGACGATTTCCTCAAAAGCGTCGACGAGAATCAGGCGACCGGCGATCGCTATCTCCATCGCCGCTTGCTCAAGATCCGCCGTAAAAAGGCGGTCACGCTCGTCGAAGAGTTGTCGATCCGCACGCAAAAAGTCCAGCCGCTCATGAAGAAGCTGGAGCAGATCAGCAACCGGATGGACGAACTGACCCGTCGGGTCCAGGAACTCGAGGGACTGCGCACCGCCCGCGAGGACCGCGCCAACCTGCAAGCGGAATTGCGCGACTTGGAACTCATGACTCTCGAAGACCCGATGTCGCTCCGGCGGCGGGCCGAGGTCACGAAGACGCGCTTCGCCGAATACGAGCAGGCCAAGCGCGATCTTTCCGGCGGCAATCTCCGTCTCGTCGTCTCGATCGCCAAGAAGTATCGCAACCGCGGCCTGTCCTTCCTCGATCTCATCCAGGAAGGCAACACCGGCCTAATGCGGGCGGTGGACAAGTACGAGTATCGCCGCGGCTACAAGTTCTCGACCTATGCGACGTGGTGGATTCGCCAGGCCATCACCCGCGCCATCGCCGATCAGGCTCGCACTATCCGCATTCCGGTGCACATGATCGAGACGATGTCGAAGCTCCGCAACGTCTCCAAGAAGCTGCTTCAGGAGATGGGCCGCGAACCCACGATCGAGGAAACCGCCAAGGCCGCCGGCATTTCCATCGAGGAAACTCGCCGCGTCCTGAAGATCAGCCGGCATCCGATCAGCCTGGATCGTCCCGTCGGCGAGAGTGAAGACAGCTTCTTCGGCGAGTTCATCGAAGACGATTCGGCCGAGTCGCCGGTTTCCGCCGCGACCCAGGAAATGCTCAAGGACAAGATCGACGACGTCCTCAAGACGCTGACCTATCGCGAGCGCGAGATCATCAAACTCCGCTACGGCCTGGGCGACGGCTACACCTATACCCTCGAAGAGGTGGGCCGCATCTTCAAGGTCACCCGCGAACGGGTCCGTCAGATTGAAGCGAAGGCGGTCCGGAAACTGCAACATCCGGTCCGCAGTCGAAAACTGGAAGGCTTCTTAGACGGCATCCGCCGCTAACCACCGAAAACCGCCGGCAACCCCGGCGGTTTTTTTGTTGAAGGGTCGCTAGAATAAATGCACGCGGTCAGGAGGAGGCTTACCCCGGATAGTTCCATGGCCAAAAAGAAACAAAATAAGGCGCAGCCTTTGCCGTCCCCCGATGCCGCGACTGCCGCGAAATACAGCTTTCTGACCGATTTTCATCAAGTGAATTGGAAAACCGTGTCGCATCGGGAAGGCTATGGCATCTACGCGCTTTGTCTTTACGGAAACTATCCTGACTATTTCGACATTGCGACGGAGTCGCTAACCGAAGGGGAAGACGACAAGGACATCGATTTCTGCTTGATTGACAGGGAGGCGGGAGCGATCTACATCGGCCAATCGTATTTGAGTGAGCAGTGGGGCAAGACGACGGCTCCGACAAACAAAGCGGATGACTTGCTCACCGCATTGTCCTGGTTGCTGACGCCGGATCTGAAGCGCGTGCCGCAACGAATACGCCGCAAGGCCGAGGAGATTCAAGACTCGATCCGGCAATCCAATGAAATTGCCACGATCTATCTGCTCTACACGCACAATTGCCTGGAGTCCTCTTCCGTCAAGTCTTCGCTGGAGACGGTGGCGAGTTCCGCGAAATTGCTCGTTCAGAATCAGTCGGTGGCGGTGGTCGCGAAGGAACTCGGTTTAGGAGAGATCCAACATCTCTATTCGTCGTTGACGAAGACGATTGTCGTCGAGGACGAGATCCACTTCGCGGTGGGAGCGTTTTTTTGGGAGAAGGCGGAAGATTGGTCGGCGGTATCGACAACGATATCCGGCTTGGAATTGCATCAACTTTGGGCGAAGTACAAGACGGACCTGTTTAGCGCGAACATTCGTGGATTCCTTGGAATGTCATCTCGGAAGACCAATATCAACCGGGGCATCTTGGAAACGATCCAACAAGAGCCGGCGCGATTCTGGGTCTACAACAACGGCATCACCATATTGACCAAGAAAATCAAGGCGGAGGGCGAGCGACTCTCCGTTCAGGGCGTGTCCATCATCAACGGCGCCCAAACTACCGGGGTTTTGGGAAATGCCCCCCCTGACTCCGCAAAGCTTGTGCGGGTTCCCTGCCGATTCGTCGAATGCAACGTTCCAGAGATTGTCGAGAGCATCATAGAAAAGAACAATACGCAGAATGAAATCAAGTCATTCGACCTTCGCTCGAACGATCCGACCCAACGCCGGCTTGGTGAGGAGTTTCAGAGGAAGCACAACATCAAGTACGTGCATCGGCGGGAGGGCGCCAATCGCTTGCCCACAGGCGCCATTCAGGCGGAAGTCCTCGCTCCCTATTTGGCATCCTTTCATGGACAGTTTCAGGCGGCGACGCGGCAAAGGCGGTCGATTTTCGAGGATCGATCCGTCTACGGCTCGGTGTTTCAAGTTGGAATTACGCCGGAGCATATTTATCTGGTCCAGACCTTGGCGGACGCTGTCAGCGAGTACAAACTAGAGTTGAAGAAAAAAGAACGCGAACTGGACGCGAATAAACCCGAGCAGAGTATTCATGAAATGCTGGAATACTCAACGGCAAAGTTTTTCGTGACCGCCGTCGTGTCCGAGCTGGGCGCCATGGTGCTCGGTAAACCGCTCCCTTCCAAAGCGAGCTGGGTTGTTCGCGCGCAATATGTGAAGCCGGATCGTTCCCCGCTGGTCGCGCGCTGGAAAGTGGTGGTCGAAGCTCTTGCTCCTCTTATCGCGAGCAATGTGGGAAACGGAATTGCCGGTTACGAGACCGTTCGCACGGGAAGTCGGCTTAAAGAGATCGCGGACAAAGTCGGATTGATTATCCAAGCGATCAAGAGACAACTGGAACCGTCATTTAGTCCGATTCGAGACGTATCCGAATTGAAGTCGTGATCTCATGGGGTCATATGTCTTGCATTCACAAGCCTGAGGATTTGCCATGGCCGAGCCGGCTGAGATTTTGAAGGAAATTCATCGCCTGATGCGTCATGTGAGCGATCTGGACGCGAAGATCAAGGGCGGACCGCGTGCGCTCAAAGCGGCCCAAGGGGCGCTAGCCCGGCACGAAGAGGCCCTCAAGAAGAGCTTGGAGGAAATCAAGCAGCACAAGGTAAAGATCAACGATAAGGAAGTTTCCATCAAGCAGATGCAGGGGCACATCGAAAAGCTTGAGAAAGCCGCGGTCGGGAACAAGAAGGAATACGACGCGGTCAAGGTCGAGGTGGGGACGGTGCAAAAAGCGATCCGCGGGCTGGAAGACGAAATCCTCGAATTGATGAGTTGGATCGAGGAGAAACAGGGCAAAACGCCGGAGTTGGAAAAAAGCGTGCAGCAAGCCAAGAACGACCTGGCGCGCGTGGAGAAAGAAAACCAGGAACGGCAAGGTGCCTACATCGAGGAACAAACGAGGGCACGCGCGGAACTCGCGGAAGTCGAGAAGACCACGCCGCCCACGATTCAGTCGTTCTACCAACGGATCGTCGCGTCACGAGGCGCGGCGGCGTTCGCCGGCGTGCAGGACCGCACCTGCACCGCCTGCTACACGGAGATCACACACCAGATGCGCAACGAACTCGTGCAGGGACAATTCGTCACCTGCAAAAATTGCGATTGCATGTTGTACATCATCTAAGCGTGGTACTAAGCCTTCCGCGACTCCTCGTCCTCATAAACGTCCGGCAAGGCGTTGGTCTGCACCTTGAAGATCGGCATCTCGACGGAGCTATCGACCATCGCCTCGGCGGCGGCGGCTTTTTTGGCGAGCTTGCCGAGTTCCTTCGCGTCCATCTGCATGGTGTGTTCGTCGGGCGAGGCGGGCGGTTCCTCGGCCGGCCCTAGATAAACCCGAAAGTGAAAGCTCGCGATCGTCAGTTTGTCGTTGGGCAAAAGAGCCGCCCGGCGGACGCGTTGCCCATTGACGCGGGTGCCGTTGGTGCTTCCCAGGTCGCGCAGCAACAAGAGTCCGTCGCTCTTGACGAGCACGCAATGAATCTTCGACACGCTCTTGTGGTCCAAGCGGAGGTCGCAATCTTCCTTGCGCCCCACGAGCGTCAACTCGCGGTCGATTTCGATGGGAGACGAGCCATCCAAAGGCACCAGACGGGCGCGATACATCACTCGAGTTTGCTTGGCCTCCTCTTGTGTCGGCGCGGCAATCCCGTTGAAAGGGCGGAATGCGCCGTGACTCCATTAGAGAGGAACATGCCTCCAAAGTCGACGCGGATCGCCGATTCGCACGGAATTCACCGCGCCGGTCAGCGCCTATTGTAACGGATTTGCGCATGGCGTGGGCAAGTTCGTGGCGAGCCGGGAGCGTCAGCGACCGGAGTTGCGCGACTTCTCCGGTCGCTGACGCTCCCGGCGCGCCTGCGCTTTCGGCGCGCCTAGTGGGAGCAGTTCGCCTTGGGCCGAAATGTCCTATATTAACGATGGAAATTACGGATTCGTCAGTCGCCGGCCCTCTGCTCGCATACCAAGGATGTTTCTTCCATGGCCCACGAACCATCGGGCACGCTTAAAAATCGCTCCTTCGTCGGTCTTATCGTCGCACAGTTTTTGGCGGGATTCATCGATCAGGCGCTACATGCGGCCGCGATGTTCTTCGCGTTATCCTCGGGCATACTCCGCGAGGACCAGGCCATCTCGTTGATGCCGATCCTCTTTTACGCGCCGTGGGCGATCTTCTGCACGCTCGCCGGCTACTTCGCCGACCGCTTCAGCAAGACCTACACGATCATCGTCTGGAAGTTCGCCGAGGTGGGCATCTGCCTGGTGCTCGTGGCCGGGTTTTATCTGTGGAACGAGCATCAAAGCCCGGTCGGCCCCTGGCTGGTCATGGCGTGCGTCTTTCTGATGGGGACGCATGCCGCCTTCTTCGCTCCCGCCGAGTACGGCGCGATGCCCGAAATCTTGCAGACGCACGCGCTCTCCAAGGGCAACGGCGTCTTGGAATCGACGACCTTCTTGGCCGCGATCTTGGGCACGGTGGTCGGCGGACTTCTGTCCTTCGTGTTCCGAGGCCAGGAAGTCTGGATCGGCATTATTTTCTTTGCCTTGGCGTGTCTGGGCGCCTTGTTCAGCCTCATGATCGCCTACCTGCCGCCGGGCAACCCGCAGCGCACTTTTCCCATTAATCTCTTCGCGCCCCTTTTTCGCAACTTGAAGGTGATCTTCAAATCGAAGCCGCTCGCGCTGTCCGCGCTGGGCATCGCCTTTTTCATCTTCATGGTGGCGTACATGCGGCAAGTGATGTATATGCACGGCCAAACGCGCAATCCCCCCTGGGATGAGTTCAAGGTGAGTTTGATCGTCGCCACCGTGGCGCTGGGCGTGGGATTGGGGGCGCCGATGGCGGGCAACCTTTCCGGCGGCAAGATCGAACTGGGACTGGTGCCGATCGGCTGCGTCGGCATGATCGTGGCGACGGTGCTGGCATCCATCGAAATCTCGGAAACGGCGGTGCTGATCGGGGCGCTGGTGGCGATCGGATTTTTCTCGGGCTTCTACATGGTGCCGTTGTACACGCTGCTGCAACACCGAGCGCCCAAGACGACCAAAGGCGACCTGATCGCCACCAGCAACTTCATCAACGTGACCGGCGCGATCGCGGCATCCATCCTGTTTTTCTTGCTCGTGCAGGCGGGCCGCCTCACCGGCCTGACGCCGCCCGTCGATCAAAAGGACAATGTCGTGACAGGCGTCTTGAAGGACCGCAGTTTCGATAAGCATGGCCATCTGACGAGCTTTGTCGTGACGGGGCCCAAGAAGAAGGATCACGCGTTTCGAGTTCGCGTAAAGAGAGACGACACGCATGCCACCGCCGTCGCGGAGGCCGAGGAAGGCGTGCTATCGATCCTGTCCGGACCCAGCATCGACGACAAGGTCGTGGTGAGCCGTTACAAGCTGGGCGATTTGACGCGCTTCACGCTGCGCTCGGTCGATGTCGAACTCAAGCCCGCTTATGACAATCGCTTCCTGCCGCGTTATCTTTTCCTTGGCGCCGCGGGCATGACGCTCGCCATCCTGATTCTCTTGAAAATGAAGCTGCCGGACTTCTTCACGCGCTCCCTTTTTTGGTGGCGCGGTCTGGGTAAATTCAGGCTGCGCGCCATCGGCATGGAGCACCTGCCCACGAGCGGCCCGGTCATTCTCGCGACCAACTGCGAGACGCTGGAGCGCAGCCTCCAGCTGGTGTCCGCGACCGATCGTTCGACCACGCTCGTGCTGCATGAAAACGGAGCAAATGAAGCTAACGGAGCAATCCAGGGCGGACTTCTCGCCGTACTGGCCCATCGCACCAACATGCTGCGCGTGGAATCCGACACGCCCGCGGAATGGCAACGCATTCGCGAGCGGGCCCGCCATGTGCTTCGGCACGGCAACCTGCTAGGCATCTCGATCGACGGAAACTCACCACCGGCCGGCGCGGAAGCCTTCCTCCAGGAACTGCGGCAGGAATTTCAAGCGCCCGTCGTTCCCGTTTATTGCGGCGCACTCGCACCAACGGAAACCAAACCCAGCGTGCGCGTCGTCTTTGGCGAGGTCTTCGAGACCGACGAAAGCGTCGAGAACATCCGTCAGCGCATCCGCAACCTCGGCGACTGGATCAAGGACAACGACCACCTCGCCACCGGCGGCCATTGATCCACCGTCCGGTTAGCACGAAGCGCGAGCGAGTGAAATCACTCGCTCGCGCTTCGTGCTAACCCAGCGGCGCGCGAAAAAAGCCGAACTTCAGTTCGGCTTATTCGGAATGTGGCAGGCGGCGATTTTAGCCCAAGACGATCTTCTGAATCCGCACGCTCGTGTACGGTTGGCGATGGCCGCGCAGACGGCGATAATTCTTGCGGCGGCGGAAGTGTTGAATATACAGCTTGGTCGAAGGATGATCGACGACTTCGCCGACCACCTTGGCGCCGACGACCAGCGGTTGGCCGATCCGCGTATCGGCGTCGTTCTGATAAAGCAGCACGCGGTCAAATTCCAGATTCGCGCCGACCTCAGCGTCCCGGTAGTCCAGCTTGACCACGTCGCCTTCCTGAACGCGATACTGCCGGCTTCCGTCTTCAATGATGGCGTACATGGCTTGATCCCTATGGCGGACTTCGAGATTCGCTCCCCGGTTCAGCCTAGTATCTTAGGACGCAAGGCCGGCATTGGCCACCGGTCCATGAAGGAAAGTGGAAGTTCCCCTTTTTCAAAAGTTTCTTATTTGAAGAATTCGCAGTATTAATTTCTTGACCAAACCCTTTGCCCCCTTTACGATAAGGTCTCACTCGGAAGGCGACGCCGCTTCCGAGGGCGTAATTCCTCACGGCGTTTTCCGCTGCCCGCCGCTTTGGTTTCAAAGCCCCCCAATGACTGGTCGCCCCGGCGACATCTCAACGGTAACTAGCACGAAACCATCTTCCTGCCCCACGGGCACGCCGCAACTATCGGAGATCGTTCATGCGTGGCTTCTTTTCCGCCCGCCTTCCTCTACTTTGCGTCGGTGTTTTACTTGCTCTTGGGAATGGTCTCGCCGACGCACAGGTGATCCAGGGCAACAGCTGGCCCAATCCCCGCCTTAATCTGATCACCCCCGCCGGCGCGAAAGTGGGATCGACCCTGGAAGTCGGTTTCGCCGGCACGGATTTGAACGACCCGGAAGCCCTCTGGTTCAGCCACCCCGGCATCAAGGCGACTCCGATCATCCCCGTCCCGCCCAAGCCGGACCCCAAAGCCAAGCCGGATCCGAAGAAAAAGGACGTTCCCCTGCCGATCACGAAGTTCAACGTCGTCGTCGATAAGGCCGTGCCCGCCGGGTTCTACGACGTCCGCTTCGTCAACAAATACGGCGTCTCCAATCCACGCGTTTTCGTCGTCGGCGACTTGAACGAAGTCTCGGAAAAGGAACCCAATAACGACGTCGAACAAGCCACCAAGGTCGAAATCGGCTCGACGATCAACGGCGTCATCGCAGCGGCCACCGACGTCGACTATTTCTCCTTCCCCGGCAAGAAGGGGCAAAGGCTTGTGCTATCATGCCTCACTTACAGCATCGATAGTCGGCTCTTTCCGGAAATGAAAATCATCGGACCCAGCGGCCGCGAAATCGCCATGGGCCGACCCAATCCGCAGCAGGACGGCTTCCTTGATGTAACGCTTCCCGACGACGGCGACTACCTCGTCCGTTTGAATCAGTTCACTTACGTCGGCGGGAATCAAGAATATTTCTATCGGCTCAACATCTCCGCCGCTCCTTGGATCGACGCGGTTTATCCGCCGGTGGTGGAAGCCGGCAAGCCGTCGCAGGTCACGCTGTTGGGGCGCAATCTGCCCGGCGGCAAGGCGGAACCCAGTCTCAAGATCGGCGGCGTTGTTCTCGAAACGCTGACCGTCACCGTGACCCCGCCCGCCGACCCCACTAAAATCAACTTCCTGGGCAGCGTCGCTCCTCCGACGGCAGGTCTCGATGGATTCGAGTATCGACTGCCCAGCCCCGGAGGCCTTTCCAATCCCGTGCTGCTGACCTACGCCCAAGGCCCGGTCGTCCTGGAAAAAGAGGGCAACGACACCGCCGACAAGGCACAACCCATTCCGAATCTTTGCGAAGTGTGCGGCAGAATCGACCGCGTCCGCGATCGCGACTGGTACGTCTTTGAAGCGAAGAAAGGCGATGTGCTTGTTTTTGAGATGGCCAGCGAACGCCTCGGCGCCCCCACGGACATGTTCTTCGTTATCCGCAACCTCGACACCAAGACCGACTTCCCGATGATGGACGACTCGACCGACATCGTCAACACGAAGAACTTTTACAACTACTCCAAGGATCCCGCTCCCTTCCGCTTCGTCGCGCCGGTCGACGGTAAATACCATGTGCTCGTCGGCAGTCAAGTCGGCGACATCCTCGCCGGCCCGGAACACATCTATCGGCTTAGCATCACCAAGGAAAAGGCCGATTTCCGTCTCATCGTCATGCCGGGCGACGACTTCCGCCCCGACGCCGTCACCGCGCTCAAGGGAGGCCAAGCGTACTACGAAGTGATGATCCTGCGCCGCGACGGCTTCAAAGAAGACGTTGTCCTCACCATGGAAGGATTGCCCACCGGCGTGACCTGCACGCCGCAAATACTCGGCGGCAAGGTGAAGTCGACCTATCTCGTCTTGAGCGCTGCCGACTCCGCGCCCGTTTTCACCGGGCCCGTCAAGGTCATCGGAACCGCGATTCATAACGGCGCCAAGATCGTTCGCGAGGCTCGCGCCGCCACGCCCACCTGGCCCGTGCAGGCGCAGCAGAACATTCCGACCATCACCCGTCTCGATCGCGATCTGATCTTCGCGGTGCGCGACAAAGCGCCCGGCAAACTTTCCGCGACCATTCCCGCGGCGCGCGTCACCATCGGCGACAAGCTCAACGTCCCGCTGAAACTCGCACGCATGCTGCCCGAGTTCAAAGGCAATTTCCAGGTCGCTCCGATTCCTGGCGATCTTCCGCCCAACATGAATTTCGGCGCGCTTACCTTCGCTCCGGGCAAGGACGATCAGACGGCGATTCTGACCGTGGCCGCCAATGTCGTGCCGGGAACGTACAACGTCGTCTTCCGCGGCTTCGCTCCCATTCCTCCGACCGGGGAAAAGAGCAAACCCGTGAACACCGTGCTCGTCGCGAGCCCCGTGCAGGTGACGGTACTGCCCAAGCAAGTCGCCAACCTCAGCGTCGACAACGCCAATCCCGCGATCAAGCTGGGCAAGGAATTGGCCACCGGCGTCATCACCGTCCGCGTCGCCCGTCAGTTCGACTATGCCGACACGTTCAAGGTTGAATTGATCCTGCCCAAAGAAGCCAAGGACGTGTCGGCCGACGCGACCGTCATCCCCGCCAACCAAAACGAGGTGAAGCTCACTCTCAAAGTGCCGCCCAGCGCGGCGCCCGGAAATCGCACCAACCTCATCGTCCGGGCCACCGCCGTTATTCACGGCGACGTCGTTCTGGTTCACGAGACCAAGATCAACGTCAACGTGGTGAAATAAACACGCGGGCCCTCACCCCGACCCTCTTCCAGAGGGAGAGGGAGAACCTAAATCCTAAAACCTTCCTGGAGTATTGATATGTTTCGCATCGCTGCATTAGCTCTTCTGACGGTCGTGCCGCTCTCGGCGACGGCGCAGGAAAAGAAAAAGGAAACCGGCCCCATCGCCGAGGTCAAGCTGGACCGCAAGGATCCGGTGACCTACGAGAAGGACATCGAGCCCATCTTTTACAAGCGCTGCATCACCTGCCATTCCGGCTCCGTCAAAGAAAGCAGGCTCGACATCAGCAGCTATGAGGGACTGATCAAGGGCGGCAAACGCGGCAGCCCCGTCGTGCCCGGCAAGGCGGACAGCAGCCTGCTTTACAAAACGATGGCGCGCACGCAAAAGCCGTTCATGGCGCCGGCCACCGAGGATCCCTGCTCCCCGCAAGAAGTCGCCCTCGTCAAGCTCTGGATCGACCAGGGCGCCAAGGCGCCTTCCGGCATGAAGGAAAAGATCAAGATCGTCGTCGATGTGCCGCCCCCCGGCGTGCATCCCACCCGCGCGCTCGCCGTCAGCCCTGATAAATCCACTGTCGCCGCCAGCCGCGGCAATCAGATCCATGTCTACGACGCCGGCTCCGGTAAGTACATCCGCAGCCTCATCGACCCCAACCTCAAGACCCCGGCCGGCAAAAAAGTCGATGCCGCCCATGTCTCCCTCGTCGAGTCGATGGCCTGGTCCCCCGACGGCAAATGGCTCGTCTCCGGCAGCTTCCAAGAAGTCTCCGTCTGGGACGCCGCCACCGGAACCCTCCGCCACAAGATCACCGGCTTCGCCCACCTCGTCGTCGCCGTCGCTTTCTCCTACGACTCCAAGCTCTTCGGCGTCGCGGGCGGTGAACCCACCGTCGAAGGCGAAGTCAAGGTATTCGAGGTCGGCACCTGGAAGCTCATCACTGACATCAAGGCCGGCCATAGCGATACCGTTTACGGCATCTGCTTCAGCCCCGACAACAAGATGATCGCCACCGGCAGCGCCGACAAGTTCGTCAAGGTCTGGTCCATCCCCGAAGGCAAGTTCATCAAATCCTTCGAGGGCCACACCCACCACGTTCTTGACGTCGGCTGGACCAGCGACGGCAAGCTGATCGTCAGCGCCGGCGGCGACAACACCGTCAAGATCTGGAACTATGAAAAGGGCGAACAGGAACGCACCGTCAACGCCCACGGCAAGCAGGTCACCCGGCTCGTCTTCATCGGCAAGAAGACCGAGTTCGTCACCTGCGGCGGCGACAACATGGTCAAGGTCATCAACGCTGCCAACGGCGCCATCCGCAACCTCGGCACGGCCACCGATTTCCTCTATGCCGTCGGCGCCAGCCCCGACGGCCTGATCGTCGCGGCCGGCGGCGAGGAAGGCATCGTCCGCCTGTACAACGGCACCAACGGCGCCTTGCTTCGCGCCCTGGTCCCGCCGGGCGTCGAACTGACCGCCAAGGACAAGAAGTAGCCTTCCGTGCCGCTTGCGGCTTAGCGTTCGCGTAAATATTTCTTTCCGGGGGGCGAAGAGACCGGGGAAGCCGATTGCTTCCCCGGTTTTTGTTTGCGCTTATCCGAACGGCCGAGCGGCGCGTGCCGTCGGGTGCGTACCATATAATGGTGGTGCCATCCGGCGGCTTGTGCCGCTCGGCTGGTTCCTTGCTAAATTGCCGGCACGAAGGAGAAGACCTAATGAGCAGCGCCATTCCCGTTCCCCGTCGTCACGCCCTTGGTTGGCCGGCCGGCAGCGTGCGCGCCACGCATCTGCTTGTCATCACCATCATCTTGTCCCTCGTCCTGGTCATTCGGGATCGT
>Ga0163144_10005352_pt1 | contig 28497 bp, 26 predicted proteins | sample OliLak19BULKMAT1_FD_123175 | JGI IMG/M metagenome (GOLD analysis project Ga0163144, IMG submission 123175) | Freshwater microbial mat bacterial communities from Lake Vanda, McMurdo Dry Valleys, Antarctica - Oligotrophic Lake LV.19.BULKMAT1 | ecosystem: Environmental > Aquatic > Freshwater >... | reverse complement strand
TGATAAGGGGGTCGAATCCGACATCGCGGCGCTGCTGAATTCGAAGAACATGAATCTACGCATCCAGGCGATTCGCATCCTGAGTTTCCGCAAAGCCAGCGCATCAGGTTCGGCCATCGCGGCGTTGCTCACGGACAAAGAACCGCGTGTGCGCGCGGAAGCGTCACAGAGTCTGTGGCACATGCCGGCGAAGGATCAGGCCGGGGCGATTCAGGCGGCGGCGGCGGCGGAGACGGACCGCATCGCGTTTTATTCGCAGTGGCGCGGATTGCAGGAATTGATGACGCCGGAGACGCTCAAGCCGCTGCTGAAGGATCCGCGGGCGGGACTGCGGCGCGCGGCCTTGCTGGCGCTGCTGGAAACGCAGAGTTTGAAATCCGAAGATGTGCTGGCGATGCTGGCCGATAAGGATAGTGAGACGCAGAAAGTCGCGGTGCTGTGGCTGACGAAGCTGGGCAAGGATCTGCCGGCGGAGCAACTGCTGGCGCTGCTGGGCGATCCGGATGCGGGCACGCGCAACGCGGTGCTGCTTTGCTTGAGCCGCACGAAATTGAATGACGAAGGGTTCAAGAAGCTTGTCGAATTTCACGCGAAGTCCAAGGGCGATGAACGCGCCATGACATTGCGTGCGATGTCCTCCAGTTCGGCCTCGTTGAGCATTCTCTGGGACGAATTGAACGCCAAAGAGGAGTCGGTGTTGCAGGCGGCGATCGAATCTCTCAGCGTTCAAGAGAAGGATCTGGCGGGCTTTGTGTTCCCAAAGCTGGAACAGGCATCCCCCGCGCAGCGCGACGGCGGCATCGTGGCGCTCGCGGCGTTGAAGAAACTGGATTGGACGCCGGATGAACCGATGATGAATTCGCTGGCGGCGGCTTTCGGCAGCACCAACGTTACCACGCGGCGCGGCGTGACCACGCTGCTGTCTCGCGTGAAGAATCTGAAAAAAGCGCCCGGATCGAAGACGGCGGAAGCGATCGCGCTGAAAGCCTCGACGGACTCCGACAAGATTATCAAGGAGATGGCGGCGGGGCTCTGCAAGACGCTGGGCGTGGAAGTCGCGAAGACTGAAACGGTGGGCACACAGGCCGACCAGGTGCTGCCGCTGCTGGCGAAAGCCGATCCGAAACGAGGGCAGGAGCTCTTTTTCCGCAAGGATGCGCCGGGTTGCTACAACTGCCACCATTTGGAAAACAAGGGCACGGCCGTGGGTCCAGATCTGTCGGATATCGCGTTGCGCGCCGACGCGAAGAATATTCTTGAATCGATCTTCGAGCCGAGCAAAGCAATCACTGAAGGATTTCAGCCGACACTGGTGAAGACGAAGGACGGCCAGGTGATCAGCGGCGTGGTGCGGGAGGACTCCGATGAAGTGCTGGTGATTTACGAAGCGACCGGCAAGGCGACGGAGATTCGCAAAGCGTTGATCACGATGCGCAAGACGCTGAATGTTTCATTCATGCCCGACAATTTCCCGGAGCTGCTCAAGCCGCAGGAAGCGGCGGATCTGGTGGCGTACATGCTGACCATGAAGACGGTGAAGGCGGGTGCGAAGCCGAAGTAAGCTACCTCCCCAGGGGGGAGAACGGCGGGAGATTAATTTTTTACCGCAGAGGCGCAGAGGCGCGGAGAACGGCCATGGGTCAATAATCAGTTTTTCTGAACCTCAATTCCAACGGTGCCCCTTCAGGGCGGCGCCTCCCCAGTAAAAAAAACGAAGGCGCTGTACTTAGAGTCTTGGTGGTGAAAATAAAAGGGTGTTACTTCTCGAACAGCGGTTTCCCCGAAGCCAGCACGGGCCCCATATCGCTGACCGTCAAATCCGCCGGAAGATTCAACACATACGCGCCTTCCGCCACAACCGGATTGAGCACGATCTTGTTCACCACGACGTCCAGCACCATTCGGCCACCCGCATCGGCGAGATGAATCCGACGCGGAAATCGTTGTGCCGTGTTGAACTGCGGAGCGTCACTTTTTGAGTCCAATAGCGTTTCCACTGAGCTAAAATTCGTATATTCGGCGGTACCCAGTGCCGTGCCCGCGCGATTGAAAACATCCTGCCGTGTAATTGCGCGCTCCGACGGATCGATCACATAACACCCCAGGCAAAATTTCTCGCCGCCTGCGCCGAATGAGCGAACAACGAGGCTATCGCCTTTCATGTTCGCCCGGCGGCTGGCCGCGCCGGACGACCAGGGCCGCGGAAAGAACAGATCGCTGGCGTTGCCGATCGCTGCCAGCAGCGCCAACTCTGAGGCTCCATCCGATACGAGCGATTCCCGCGTGCCGGCGATCGCGCGCTTCTGCAGCGGCATCCAGCAGGACACGCGGCCGTTCAAGACCGCCAGATCTAGAGCTAGAACTTTAAACATGCCACTCAACCGCAGCCGCAAGTTCCCCTGGTGATCGCCGAGATAGGTCGCATCCAGGCTGACCTTTTCCCCATTCGCACGCGTCATTTTGATTTTCATCTGCGCGCTGAATGAGCGCAGCGTCAATCGACGGCTATCGATTTCGCTGATGAGTTCCCGCAACGACGCGCCGCCGGAAGCTTGAGCGGTCCGCTGAGGAATGGCGTTGCCCTCGCCGCTCCAACTGTGCTGGCAGGACCCGGCGGTCACCGATGCAAGGCAAAGCGTTAGTGCTCGGAACTTATTACCGGCGCGCATCAAAGTGGCCCTCAAAGTATGTTCCACTGGGGCAAACGCGAGGCCGAAACAGGTACGAAACGGGGCAAGTCAGTGGCCATGCATTCCAAGTGTTTGCGTTCGCTAAAAAGGAAGTCATTCATAAGCTTCGCGCAACGCCACGCGTTGATGCAGGGATTCGTATTCCAAAGAGAGTTCGTCGCGTCGCGCCAGCGCCAGCGTAAGTACTTCGGCTTCCTGCCGTGCGGCATCGGCGAGTTCCACGCACGCGAGCACCTCGCGCCGGTTGACTGTACCGATCTCACGAACGCGCGCAAGCACGTGCTCGCGCTGCGCCACGGTTCGTTCCAGTTCGTCTTCGTCTTGAGCGTGGATGGCAGCGATCGTCGCCGCGCCCAGCTTTTTCAGCTCGGTGCCGAGGCGTGTCAGCTCAGTGCCGAGTGCAGTCGTGGCGTTTCCCATCAAGCGACCAGCGTGCCCCCGTTGAGAAGTGCGCTGCTTTCGCTGCTCTCCTGCCGGTCGCGCGCCATGATGCTCCAGGCGTCACTGAGGGAACTCAGCAGGAAAATGATCTCTTCGATGTTCCGCGTCTCGTCAGGTCCGCGCCGCGTCGAGATTTCGCAAAGCTGAAACTGCATGTATTCATATAGCCTGCCCAGTTGCGTAGCCAGTTCGCCGCCGTCGTTATAGTTCAGTGAAGCCTGCAGCTCTTTCACTATCGATTGCGCATGGACCAGCAACTGAATGGCCGCGGGAGACTGGTCTAACATCGGCCACAACTCGCACGCGTTTTTCAGATCCCGCAACGCGCGCTGGTAAAGCATTTCGATGATGCGCGCCGGATCGGCGCACTCCACTTCCTGGGCCACATAGTCACGCGTGTATTCATTCATTGCAGAGTTCCCATGGGTTCCCGTGTGCCCCATTGACGATTAGCCTTGCACATTCAAGTTCGACAGCATCTGCGACAGTCCGCCTCCGTAACTGCTCACGGCTTTTTCCATCGCGTTGAAATTCGCGCGAATTCGCGTCTCGTAATTTTTCAGCTTCAACGTTTCGCGGCTGATGGTTTCCGTCAGATTCGAAATCCGGTCTGAACTCGTCACCGACTTGCTGCGCACAAAACCGCTCGCGCTGATGACCTGCGACGTGATGAACGAATTGAGCTTCGTCATGAGCCCCGTCGATGTGTCGGTCAGCAGCTTCTTCACTCCGTCAGGATTGTCCGTGAGCGCCGCCGTCAACTTTGTGGCGTTGAACACGCTGATGCTCGGTTTCACGCCGGTCGTTCCAACGCCGAGTGCGCCCAGGTAATCAAAGCCGACGGGATTGCCGCTCGCTTTTGCCCCCAGCGTGCTGCGCAAACTGGCCTGCAACTGCAGAACGCTCTGGTCACTGGTGAAAATGCCAGCGGATATATTTTCTTCCGTACCGGTCACCGCCGACCCCCTCGCGATGTAATCCATCACATCGTTGTACGCCTTGATGAATGTATCGAAATTGGCTTTGACGGCGGTAGGGTCGAGCTTCACCGAAATTTCAGACGCGCCCGTGCTTTTATTCAGAGTAAATGAAAGCCCGGCAATGCCGGTCTCGGTTTCAGTAAATGTGTTGTCGACGCTGGAAATGGGATTCCCGTTGTTCAGCCCGGCGATCGAAACCTGCGCGCTCTGCCCCAGCTCCGTAACGACACCCTCCGCAGCCGTCAGCTTCAGCGACGCACCCAGCGTGCTGACCCCGACATCCAGAACTTCAACCGGCGCCGAGCCACCCGTCTTGTTGGCGACGACCATGCGGTCGGTAAACTTGTCGTAGATCGCCGTTACGCCGGCAGCGGAAGTGTTGATCTTCGAGACGACCGAGTCGATGGAATCTTGAAGAATATCGAACGTGATCGCCACGCCATTGACCGTGAAGCTGCCCTTTGTCGGTTCGGTGTCGCCCGTTACGGGTGTGGACAGCCCCGCGGTATAGAGCGACGCCTTCGTATCGAGGGTGCCGGTGCTGATCACGCTGCCGCTGGTGATGCGTGTCGCGGTGCTCTGAGCGACGATGTTGATGCTGTAGGTTCCAGCCGCCGCTTTTTCGGTTGCAGTGGTGCTCAACACGTCCGTGCTGGAGGTTGCCGCCTTGGCGTTAAACGTGGCCGTGTCAGCCAACGTGGCGACAGAGGATTTCAACGTGGTGAGTTTGTCGCCCAGTGTTTTGTAAGCGGCCTGAAGGTTTTGGGCCTGCGCCTTCTTTGTTTTTAAGCGGTTCAAACCCAGCGACTGCACATCCAGCATTTTTTGAATGATCGCCGATGAATCGACGTTGGACGCCAAGCCAGAAACGCGAAGGGGGTCTTGTAGTGGCATGTGCGCTTTCCCCAATCACTAAAGCTTACATTTCATTCGTCGGATGCCGCACGCGCCCCTGAAGGCACAAAATGCTGGAAATCCGGCCCCGGCAATAATTTCCGGCACCCCGGTTGATCACAATTCTTAAGGCAAATGTCTGACCAGTTCAGCTTTATGAGCGAAGAGAGGCCGGAACTTACCGGCTTTTCGGCTGGTTGACGAAAAAGCGCATCGGGTAAGCGACGCTGTGCAAAGTTTCCAAGTCCTCCCGGGAGACCTGGCTCAGCCCAAAAGTGGCTTCTGCTAGCAGTTCCTGGCCGGCCTGCTGCTTCTTCTCGATGCGGCTGCCGACACTCTGGAAAGGGTCCTTGATGGGACCTTTTTCAGGTATTCTTTCCTTGCCTGAGCCCGACGCTGGGCCGGGAGTGGGTTGGAGTGCGGGACGGAACGAGGAATTTGTTTTCAACACGTGTTCAAAGCGCGCCGCAGCCGCTTTTTGTGCCGCCTCTCTGGCGCCCTCGTCCAGTTCCTGATGCAAGGCTTTGAGAATTCGGCGGGTCACGACATCCAGCGACGGAAACTCCGCCTTCCACTGGCTGGATTCAAACGCGTCCTGCGTGTCGGCATTGCCGCTGCCGAGAACGGGTTGAACAGGCGGCACATGTTTGTCCGCCGACGTCTCAGCGCTTTCTGTAGAAACGACTGTAGCCGCTTGAGGAGCGGCTTGGGGCGCCGGTATATACCGCGCCGAATTCAATCGGATATAATCGTCCATACTCATAACTCACGCGGCAAACATAGCCACAGTAATCTGTCCTGATCCCACCGGAGATTAAAAATCCCGCGGGCTCCACTTAAGCGGAGCCCGCGGGGACTTTTCAATTCTCACATCAGTCCGGGTCTAAATCGTTGTTCACCCGGTTTGCCCAGCTCGTTCTCCTTAGCGCAACAGAGAGAGGACGTTTTGCGATGACGAGTTCGCTTGCGCGAGCATCGCGGTACTCGCCTGCACGAGGATCTGACTGCGGGAGAAGGCCGAGGACTCCTTCGCCATATCCACGTTGCGGATGCGGCTTTCTGCGGCCGACACATTGTCGGAGTAGTTCTGCAACGCGATCGTCTTGTAGCTCAGAACGCTTTGTGCGGTACCAATGGCGGCGCGCTGAGTCGAAACGGCTGCGATGGCAGCGGAGATTTCGGTTAAGGCATCGGTCGCGGCGCTGGCATTGGTGATATCCGTGAGCGTCGGGCCGCTGGTCAGGGAATCGGTGGCCCCAATGGTGAACTCGTTGCCATTGGCATCCACGATCAACGTTTTGTCGGAACCAAAAATCGCGCCATTGTTGAACTTTGCATCCGTGAACACGCCGTCGATTTCAGCCTTCAGCGCATTGTATTCACCCACCACATTGTCTTTGTCCGTGGTGGTCAGGGTGGCGTCGTCCATCTTCACCGCCAGTTCCGACATTCGTCCCAACATGTCGTGAACGGTCTGCAGGTATCCGTCCGCAGTGTTAAGGAAATTGTTGGCATTCGCAATAACGTCGTTCGCCGCGTCCGTCCCCTTGACCTGGGCGCGCAACGTTTCGCTGATCGCCAGGCCGGCGGGGTCGTCGATCGCCCGGTTGATGCGCAACCCGGTCGACAACTTCTCCATCGACGAGGACAGCGCCATCTGATTGCGGCTATAATTTTTATAGACCGTGTTCGCGCTACTGTTCGTTACGATTCTCGACATGACCTACGCCCTCCATGGGTAATGCAGCGCAAAGGCTTCCTTGCCTTGCTTTTCGATAGTGCCAGATTCCCTTGAACCGGGCACAACTATCGACTGCTCCATTACTCACATCGGGCGGTGATCCAGAGTCTTAAGCCTTGGCTTGAAAACTTTTTTGGGAGAGGACTTCGGCGATTAGTCCGGAAACAACCCGGCTAACTGGCTAATTCGCCAGTTACCTCTCACCTGTAATGAGAGGGTTTATTTCGTGGCTTCAATATTCAGGCTGATGCAGACAGTGGCGAACACAATAGTGGAGCAGTCTTTGAATAGGCCGAACTGATCGACGCGCTTGATTCGTTTGAATCCCGCCCGATGTAAATACGATCCGAAAAGTTCAAAGCTCAATCCGACTTTATGAAAATCGTATGAATCCATCTGCCCGCCATAAATCATGCGCATCACATGGATTTTGTCATTCAGCGTTAATGTGGGATGCACGAACAACTTGCAAAGCGTGTCCAGATCCGGCACGCCCACGCGAAAAATGCCACCCGGCCGAAGGACCCGATAGACACTGGCAATGGCTTTCGGCAGTTCCTTCTGATACCCCAGATGCTCGTAAACGTGAGACGCGTAGATTTCGGCAATGGAGTTGTCGGGGAAGTGCGATAGATCCGTGCAGTCTCCCACGAAATCGACCTCGGGTCCGGGCTGAATATTAAGAATCTTCCAGCCCTTACGCCGCTCCTTTCCGCCCACGTGCAAGCGGATTGCGTCGGTCGGTTGAACGGGCTCAACCGGAGCTGTGGCCACATATCCTAAATCAGCCTTAAACATGGGTTTTCCTTCTTTCAAAATCCCATTCAAACCAAGCGAATCGATCCGCCCAGCCGCCCCAAAGAATCCGGACGCATGGCGACAAGATTGATCACAGAATCGTCGAGATCCGTGTTTTCAGTGAAAAGTGTCAGTGCGCGCTGCCCCGCCAGGTAAACATAGGAATCGAAGCCGCGCGCTCTCAACTCGGCTTCGAAGCTCAAGTCCGGATTCTCGCCGTCGCGCAGTTCATAAATCAGGATGGGCGCGCCATCGAGTATCGACCTGGCGTTCTCACCGAGCAAGATCTTGCGTGTTTCGAAACTGACTTTTACAAAATCCAGTGCGTTGATTTTCTCTTCGCACAAGAGTGCATCCAGCTTCATGTCCGCCGTGCACGCCACGTTCAACGCACGCACGCGTGGACTCAGTATCGCGGATTTTTCGAGCAGCCTGAATGTCTCCTTATTCTCCTCGATCGCGATCACGCGGCCTGTGTCGCCCACACGCTGCGCGGCGCTCAGCGCATAAACGCCAATGTTGCAACCCAGATCGAGCATGCAATCGCCCGGCTGCACCAGAACCCGGAGCAGATCCAGTTCCGCTTCGAACCAGTCGCCCTGTTCGAGCAGCACGTACGTGCTTAAGGCGCGGATGTCCGGCCGCAGGAAAATAGCCGTGCCGTCATACGGCGCGCAGAATTCTTTTAGCGGTCCGCTGAGCAAGGCCAGAGCAAGCATCGGACGCTCATCGCGCTGGCGCTGCTGCGCATGCTTCAGCGCATCGAGTGCCGCCTGCGGAACGGGCAAGCCCGCCTCGGACGCTACCAGTGCGAAGAGCAATCCAAAACGCAGAAAAGGTTCCGGGTTCTCCGGCTCCAGTTTCGCCCACGCCATCAGCCATTCCTGTGATTTCTGGCGCGCTAGAAAGCTGCTGTGATTGGAGAACGCAAGGCATTGACGCAGCAAGACGCCTTCAGGTGTCGGTGCCTGCCAGCTGTCCAGAAGCGTCTGCGGAATGCCGCCCTGATATTGGCTGCGGCGCACGTAAGCCAATCCTTGCCGCGCGTATTGCACCGCAATTTCATGCTGCCCTAGTTTGGCCATCGCATCGGCAAGTATCGCGGTCTCAGCCAAACGACCGATGGCCTTCATCCTGCCTTTTTTCGTTGTTCCCGTCACCAATTCCATAGTGCCGTCCTGCGTGGACGTCGGCGCTTCACCCCTTACTTGGTAGTTTCGTTCGGCGCGTGCCACGCGGGCAGGCGGATTCTGAGTCAACTGTGTGTCGACAGTGCCCAGATCCGCCTCACCGCGTTGCCGTGCAGACCAGCGTTTCCACATCGCTCGGTAAGCACCCTCAAGCGCTGCTGTAAAATTTTCCGCATCGCATAGCGGACTTTGATCCATGCGCTTCCTCAAACCAGCCCGAATTTTTTCGAGGTGGTCCAGGTTGTTCGCCAGCGCTACGGCTTTGGCGATGTACTCCTGTGGCGATGCGGCGATCAGTTCATCCAATCCGACCCGGTGAAGGAGGCTCGTTCCCACGCGCGAAACATGCGTGTTCCCGGTCAGCGTCAACGTCGGCACACCCATCCACATGCCTTCGCAAGTCGTGGTGGTGCCATTGTAGGGAAAGGGGTCCAGCGCCAGATCAATTTCGTTGTAGATTCCGTAATGGTTTCCGCGGGATTGTTCCCACGCCAGAACCTGAACGCGGCCCCGTTCAATCTTGTGCTGCTCGAAATAGGTCAGGTAATATTCGCGGGTGGTCTCATCGCTGAACGTGGCTGATTTCAGCAGCAGTTTCGATGTCGGCAGCGCACGCAAAATGTCGGCCCAGATCGCAATCGTTCGGGTATTGATCTTATGCGCCGCGTTGAACGATCCGAACGTGAAGTGTCCTTTTGTTTTCGCCGGCAGCGGTCCCACTTCAGGCGCGTCGACGGAAGGGGCGTAGCACAGAAATCCAGTCGGTAGCCGCACCAGTTCTTCAACATTGATATTCTGATGCTCCGCGGGATCGCACAGCGCATCGGTCAACCGGTAATCCACCGCGCTCATCCCGGTTGTGTTGGGATAGCCCAGGTACGTCACTTGCACCGGCGCCGGTTTGAACGACATCGCGCGCAGGCGATTGTGAGCCGTGTGCCCGGCCAGATCGACCAGGATATCCACCCGGTCTTCAGTAATCTGTTTGATCAGCGCTTCATCCGACATACCGACGGTGTTGCGCCAGAGCGAAAAGTACTGTTTAAGCCGCTTGGTAACCGTATCCGGATCTTTCACTTCCGCGTACGCAATCAGTTCCACGTTGTCGGCCTTGTGCGCCGCGAGAATCGGTTCCAGGAAGAACGCGACGGAATGATCCCGTATGTCCGGAGAGATATAACCGATGCGCAGCCGGCGCTCGGGATCGGGATCGTTGGCGTGTGCCGTTTGAGCGGATTTCGGCGAGCCATGCGCCGATGCCCAGGTGCGATGCTCGGCCGCAACGTCTTCAGGAATCGTGTCCGGAATGCAGTTCAGCGTGAAAAGCAGATTGGAGTGCAGATCCACCGCGGAGGGCTTGCACTCCACGGCCTTCCTATAAAGGGGCAACATGTCATCAAACTTTCCCCAGCCGCGAAGAATCGCCCCGAGATTGCTGCAGGCTTCCGCATAATTCGGGTTGCACTCCAGCGCCTTTTCGTAGCACGCTTTGGCTTCCGCGAACTTACCCTTGCGCTTCATCACCACGCCGATGTTGTTGTGCGCTTCGGCGAAATCCGGCTTGATCTGCAGCGCGCGGCGGTAGCACACGAGCGCCTCGTCGGTCTTGCCCATGTCGTCCAGCGTCGCGCCCAGGTTGCCCAGCGCCGGGTGAAAATCCGGCTTGGCGTCGATCGCCTTGCGGTAGCAGTCCAGCGCGCCGCGCATGTCGCCTTTCATGCGCAGCAGAAGGCCTAAATTGGTGAGGACTTCGTGATCGTTCGGATTGTGCTGCAGCGCCGTCTCGAACAGGGTTTTGGCTTCCGCCAAATGGCGCTGCTGCATGAGCAGCACGCCAAGATTGGAGTACGCAGAAACCATATCGGGATCGAGCGTCAGCGTGCGGCGGTAGCCCGCGATCGCCTCGTCGATTTTGCCATTGCGCTGATCGGCGAGGGCCGCGTTATAGATCTCGGCGACGCGTGATGAGCGCGCCATGACGGGGCGTTGCCGCGGAAGTTTCAAGACGTTTCGGCTCATGTCGAAATTTTCTCCGGAGTCGGAGGAGATTTCGCAAATCGAAGCCCATTGAGAAATTTATTTTTGCGTTACGTTAAGTGCTAAAGAAACAAGAGGTTGCAATTTCATAATTGAGGACTGCGGAAGTTTTTTCCGGCAGCGTCTAGCGGCTGCCGGCGGCATCATTTGCAGGGCTCGCTTCGTCGGGTGGGGCCTTCTCAGGAGTGCCAGGGGCTTGCGGTGTTTTCTTCAGCAAGCGCCGTGAAAGGCTTTCGACGGCAGAGCGGTCCGTTCCACCCGCGGCGGCCGATGTTTCGCGCTCAATCTCTTCCACCAGTTCGCCTCGGACAATGGCGATGCTGCGTGGGGCTGATATGCCGATGCGTACATGATCACCGTCGATTCGCACAATACGAATCTCGATCTCGTCGCCCAGAAGCAACGATTCGCCGGTCTTTCGCGTCAGGACTAGCATGGGCCACCTACCATTTTGGTCCAGCTACCGGATCAGGTCGAAGCGTGACGAGTAGAGATTTGAATTCATCAAAATCGTCTGCTTCGCTTTCCCCGAGACTGGATGGATCAAGAGCGGTCCTACCAGGTTTGCCGAAGCCTGCTCAACGCCGCGGCTGAAATTCACAATCGCAAGAACGATCGGCTTGTCCGACGACTTCAGATCGATCTCGGCGCAGTCCGCATCCGAAAATTCCGGCGCGTACTCGGGTAGGATAACAAACGGATCGATCAAAACATATGAAAGATCCAAATTTACGCAATCAAACCGCAGGAAGGGCGGCGCCTGTTCTTCCATGCTCAGTAAAAATTCACAGGCCTGCTTCAGCGGCGGCAGCCCGTCCTTCAGGAAAACGCGCTTGGGAAGAGCGCGGATTTCCGGCTTCTGTTTCATCGTCAGGACCTCAGCTTTGGGTTTCTTCACTTCTGCTTGCAGTGCGAGCATGATTTTACCTCAAGTAGTTTAGCAGACTCATCTGCCCTATTCGTGCTCCGATCGCCAGGGTCGCCTGGTAAGCGGTTTCGAGCTGATTCAATTCCGTGATGGCTGACGCAATATCCGTGTCTTCCAACTTCGACAGTGTCGCGGCGAGCATTTCCTGATGGTCTTCGTGGCGCGTGATGGCCGCTGCCACCTGGGACTGCACGCCGCCCAGTTTTGCCGCGCCTTCGGTCATGTGCGACAGGATGCCGGCCACACGTTGCAGATCCGTGCTCAATGCCGTGGGGTTCGATCTCAAGTCGTCGCGGAACGTGATCAGCGTCTGGAACACATCCACGCCGGCCGCCGTGTCGCGCATCAATCCAAATCCGCCGCCGCTCTCGTTGGAACCCAGCATGTTGTAGGCGATGGTTTGCCCCGGCGTGTACTCCGTTGAAAACGATTCGCCATTTCCGGCGTACGTCACACTCGTGATTGTTCCCGCTGCGTCTGTCACCGCCTGAAAGGAGGCTGCTTCGGTTCGCGTGCCGGAGAACAGCGCCCGCCCGCGGTGTTTCTCGTTGCCGAGGTCGATCATCTGTTGCAGGATGTGGTCGACTTCCTGCGCGATGGCCTCCCGCTCCGTCGGGCCTTTGGTTCCATCGTTGGCCTGAATGGCCAGTTCCCGCGCGCGCTGAATGCCGTCGATCGCGTTGCGCACGGCCGTGTCGGTAGCTCGTGAAAACGCACTCACTTCGTCGCTGTTGCGGATGTTCTGCGCCGCCCGCGAATCTTCCGTGTGCAGCTTCTGCGCGATGGCCACGCCCACCGGATCCTGGTCCGCCGTCGCGAACTTCTTGCCGCTCGAAATCTGGCGCTGCAGTTCAAGCTGCCGCGACAGGATCGTGTTGTACGAGGGCACAAGGCCCAGGTAGCGCGACGTATCGGAGACACGGAAATTTGTCACCTGAAAACTCCTTGCTTACAATCCGACCCGGCCCATGCGATTGATGATCATGTCCATGATTTCGTCCACCACGGTCACAACGCGCGCCGCAGCCTCATAGGCGTGCTGGTACGAAATCATGTTCGACAGTTCTTCATCCGTGCTGACGCCATTTATCGACTGCCGCTGGCCCTGCAGATCGGCAACAGAATTCTTGAACGCTTCGCCGAGCTGATTGGCAAGATTGCCGTCCGAGCCCAGCTTCACCTGCATGTTTTTGAACATGTCATTCAGCGTGGCGTTGGGCGATCCAGGCGGATCGACCAGCGTGTCCTGAAGTTGCGCCAGCAAGACGGCCACGTCGGAATTGCCCCTGTTCGCCGTGGATGCCGCCGCGATCAGCGCCGGATCGGCCTTGATGGCGCCATCAATAGCGATGCTTGCAGCGTCGAGGCCGGTGAAAAACGGAATGCCTCCATTGCCATTTAAATCGAAGCCGCTCGCGTGAATGTTATTCACTTCCGTGATCAGCGTGCTCGCCATGGTGTCGATGGAAGTCTGTGTCGCATCCAAGTCCTGATACGCCTGCGCCAGGCCGCTCAACAGGCCGCCGGGAGTCGCCAGCGCGACGTTGTTCGACGACACGATTTCAGGGTGGGGCGGGGCGCCGGAAGAAACGACCTGCACCGAAAAGGCCGTCAGACCCGTGACCAGCGCTTCCCCGTTGGCGCTCACGTCCATGATGCCATTGGGCTGCTCAACGGTGCTGATATCCATGTACGCGCTGAGGTGATCGAGCAGCACGTCGCGCTGATCGCGCAGATCGCCGCTGGTGCCGGTGCCGAGCGCTTCGATGCGATTGATATCGTTATTGAGCGATGCGACCTGCTGCAGGATGGAATTGATTTCGGTCCCGGCGCTGTTGGCCTGAAGATCCAGCCCGGAACTTAGACTGGAAAGCTGCCGCGCGGCTTCGTGGAACATGTCGGTCAGCACGGCGGCATTTCCGATGACGTTCTGGCGGATCGCCATGTCTTCGGGCCCCGTGGTCAGATCGTGAAGCGCGTTAAAGAAATTCGTGAGTCCGCCGCCGATACTCGCGCCGTTGATGTCACCCAGCGCCGTTTGCAGCGCTCGGGCATTCGCGCCGATCAGATCGTATTTGCTCTGCTGGCCCAGCGCGGCGCGGTAATTTCCGTCCAGCATGTTCTGGCGAACCCGCTGAATGCCGGCGAACTTGACGCCCATTCCGAATGTGCCGACGACCGTGGGAAGGGGAATTTCTTCGGCGAACGTGGCGCGCTGGCGCGTGTAGCCTTCGGTATTGACGTTGGCGATGTTGTGCGCCGTCACGGCAATCGCGGATTGCTGCGCGCGGATGCCGGTGACTCCGATATTCAAGATGGCGTTTAAAGTAGGACCCATCGCAATGTCTCTCTTTTGTACTGCGGGCGTCTCGCCCGCTCGTGTGCGTCTCAATCGAAACGCTGGATCACCAGCTACGCCGACAAAATCATTCCGGGCATCCCACCGCGCTTGGGTCTGTGGCCGTCCGCCGAATAGCCGGACGAGGGCTGAACCCATTCAAGGAACGTGCGCACGGAACGCAGTCCGCTGTTGCAAAGAACCTGGTTGGCTTCCTGAATCACGCGGATGCTGTTGGCCAGCTGCTTGATGCGGTCGCGTTCCGGTTTTGTTTTCACGAGCGCAAGATCGACGTGTTCAAGCTCGGCGATGCTGGCGCTGATTTCGCCGGTCAACTCGAAGATGGATTTGGTATCCGCCATGGTCAGCGCGCGATTGAGCCGCTGCAAAAGGGCGTTGAAAGTTTCCAGTTCGAGTATCATTTCGGTGCTCGTCATCTCAATGGCTCCCTGTGTCTGGCTCTGTTGCGGCCGTCGTCTGCGTGTCCGGCGCGGAGGGCTCTTGCAAAACCTGCCGGACGAGCGTATCGGCCAATCCCAAAACTCCCTTTTTCGCCATATCCTGCGCAAGCTGCTGGCCAAGCATGTCCTGAAAAGTTTGCGCGGCGAACGAGCTGTCCATCATGTTGCCTTTAGGCCGCGCCTCTTTCAGAATCTGAGCCACCCACACCGCCTCCATCTCGATGGCGACTTTTTCCAGCTTCGCTCGCTTCTCCGGCGACAGCACTTTCTGCTGCGGCACCACCGGCAAACTGTTCAACGATTGAATATCCATCGCCCCGACCCCCCGACTCCCAGACTCCAGACCCCAGACCCCTTTTACCTCACATGATCACCAGTTCGGCGTTTAGCGCGCCGGCTTCTTTCAGCGCCTGGAAGATGGCGATGATGTCGCGCGGTTTTACTTTCAGTGCGTTTAATGCGGCGGCCAGATCGCCGAGCGTCGGTCCGTGCTGCAATACAATGGCGCGGCCGTTTTCTTCCAGCACGCCGACGGAGGCATCGGAAACAACGACGGTCTCCCCTTTAGAGAACGGTTCGGGCTGTGAAATGATCGGCGTCTGCTTGACCGTGATGTAGAGATTTCCATGTGACAAAACCGTGGGCATCAAGCGCACCGCGGCGCCGGCCACGATGGTCCCAGTGCGTTCGTTGATGACCACTCGCGCACGCGCATCAGGCACGAAGCGCAACGATTCCAGTTCGGCCAGCAGCGCCATCGGCACAGGCTCTTCGTTGTCGACGACCGGTAATTTAAATTCAACGGTATACGGATCGATCGCTTTGGCCGAGCCGGGCCAGCGCGCGCTTATTGCAACCGCCATGCGTTGCGCGGTGCTGAAATCGGCCTGGCGCAAGACCAGTCTCACGGCGCCGGCGCGCACGAAATCGGTGATCACTTCACGTTCGACCAAGGCGCCGTTGGGAATGCGTCCGGCCAGCGTGTGATTTTTCTGAACCGCCGCTTCGCCGCCGCCGCCGCCGGTCCCAGCGCTGAATCCGCCGATGGAAATCGCGCCCTGCGCCACCGCATACACGCGGCCGTCGGCGCCCTGCAGCGGCGTCTGAATCAAGATGCCGCCCTGCAGCGATGTGGCATCGCCAAGCGAAGAAATTTGCACGTCCAGCTTGGCGCCTTTTTTCGCAAACGGAGGCAACTGAGCGGTAACCGCGACGACCGCAATATTTTTCGGCTTCAATTGCAGCGCCGGAATGTTCAGCCCCATGCGCGAGATGAAATTGGCGAGCGCCTGCGGAGCCAGCACGCCGGTTTTGTCGCCCGTGCCTTCAAGGCCGACGATAATGCCCTGGCCGACGATCTGATTGTCGCGCACGCCCAGCACTTCAGCGACATCCTTGATGCGCACACCGATCTGTTCGAACGTTGGAATCTCGCGGACCTCGCGGGCCACCGGTCTCGGCGGCGCCACCGGAACCGTTTCACCGGACGCGGCGGGCGTCTCCCTTAAAGGCGCTACGAGCGCGGGCAGCGGGGCGACAGCGCGCGGAGTTGCCGGCGCCGGAGCGATCGCGGCGGGTCGCTTCGCGTCGGCTGCGTTAAGCTGCAGCGCGGCAAGAAGAGCCGTTAGAGTCAGTAGAATTCGCATCGAAAAACCCTTGTGGTTTAGAAGAGATTGACCCAGTCAAACAGCCGTGTCACCAGCGTGCGCCGCTGTGCGTCATCCAGAGGTCCGTTGCCGGTAATGTGCACGCGCGCTTCGGCCAGCTGCGTCGAAAGCAGCGTGTTGTCCGGCGTCACGTCTTTCGGCCGCCCGATTCCGCTCACCGTAACGATCTGCACTTCTCCCGATACCGTCACTTCTTTCGAACCCATCATCATCAAGTTGCCGTTGGGCAGGACGTTGATCACCTGCATGCTGATCGTCGCGCGCACTTCGCCCGAATCGCTGACCGAACCGCCGCCGTCGAAACTGCGTTTGGAATCCAGTCCGACTTTGAACTCGCGTTTCTTTCCACCCAGGCTGGCTGCCGCGCCCAGTAACGCGCCGGCTCCCGGCACCGTCACGTCGCTGACGCCGGCGTCGGTGCTCTGATTTTTCGTCGTGGACGTGTTGCGCGCACGTTTGGCATCGATTTTTTCAACGACCAGCACGGTCACAATGTCCCCGCGGCTGCGTGCTTTCACATCGGCTGTGAGCGAGGCGCTCGTGGTGGCGTCGGTCTGCCAGATCGAGCCGTCTTTAGTCTCCGGCGGCGCAATGATGACTTTGACAGGCTCGGGGACGGTCGCCGCCGCCGGTCTCACTTTTGAACATCCGGTAAGGGCGAGCATCATGCCACCCAGACACAGCACACTGAAAGTTTTCATGGCGCCTCCTGCCGGTTACGTCGTTGATTGGGATCGTCGATGGTGGCTTCGTGATCGCCGCTGGCGCGCGCCACCACTTCCGCGTTGCTGTCGGCGATAAGAATGCGCACGGGTTCGTCCAGCGCGGCATCCGATTTCGCTTCGCCGCGCGAAACCAGCAGCAAGGCTCCGCGCTTGACGTAAACCGTGACGGAACCGCCGCGCTTGATCACCTGCGGCATGGCGAAGTAACTCTTGTTCAAGGCTTCGTCGGCGTTGATCGCTTTTTTGGCGCGCATGCCAACCAGGCGCTGAGCGTTAGTGCGATTGAGAAAATCAGTGGCGTTCATTTCTTTGCGCATCGTTTTGATGTCGGCATCGGCCAGGATGTCGCCGGTGTTCATGCGCGCGGCGGCGACTTGCACCGAACCGCTGACTTTTACTTTCAAGCCGACCACCGGTTCGATGATTCGTCGTCCTGCTTGCACCACGCTCACGCGGGCGCTCTGCGATCCCGGGCGAAATCCGCCATCGGGAGTAACGGCGGTGACGCTGATCTCTCCTGGCCTCAATTGAAGGTCGGCGGGAAGGCTTGTGATTTCGATCTCCACATCCAGATCCAGATCCGGATCGTTGGCGAAGTGCGCGCGCACCGCAGCCATGGCGGCGTCGGCGAACATTTTCCCGGTGATGCTTTCAGCAGCGGCCGTAACGGTGACGCTGGCCGCTCCTTTAAAGGCGACCTGAGCTGCACAGCCGTTGCGGCGCATTGCGGCGAGAACTTCCTGCGTCTGAAACACGCGGCTCTGTCCGGCGGGCGCGGCACGTCCGACAGTGCACTTCTTCAAGGCGGTCCAGGTGTCGTCGTCCAGCCCCTGGATCATGGCGATTTCTTCCAGCAGCACTTGTTCTCCGGCGCTGATCGCCTGCGCTTTCAGCTCGACGCTGAGCGGCGATGCGGGGCCGGCGTCTTTTTCCGATGCGAGCGCAACAGAAGCGAGCATGCAGACGGCGATTGAGAGTGAGGTTTGCAGCGCGCGCATCAGCGGTTACCTCTTCATGTTGTTGGTGGCTTGGAGCATTTCATCACTGGCCTGCACGGCTTTGGTATTCACTTCGTACGCGCGCTGCGCGACGATCAGGTTGACCATTTCTTCGACTACATCCACGTTCGATGTTTCCAGGATGCCCTGCTGCATCGTGCCGAATCCGTCCGTGCCCGCCGTGCCTTCCTGGGGCTCGCCGCTGGCCCCCGAGGGCTGGAACAGATTGCGGCCCATGGCGATCAATCCCGAGGGATTGACAAAGCGGTAGAGCTGGATCTTGCCTTTCTCGGTGGTCTGTGCGTTGACCGTTTCAGAGACCGTGCCGCTGGGCGAGATGGACACCGAGGTGGCGTTGTTGGCGAGCGTCGGACCGCCGTCAATTTCGTAGCCGTCGGAATTGACAACCTTGCCATCCGCGTTCTTGCTGAAGGCGCCGTCGCGCGTGTAGGCTTGCGTGCCGTCGGGCAAATTGATGCGGAAGAATCCCTGGCCTTCGATGGCGACATCCAGATCGCGCGAGGTGACCTGCATTTTTCCCGGCGTGAACACTTTGCTGACGGAGACCAGTCGCGTGCCCAATCCCATCTGCACGCCGGAAGGCACCGTCGCGCCGTTGCCTTGAACCGCGCCGGGCTGGCGGATGTTTTCGTAGAGCAAGTCCTGGAAGAGCGCCTGGCTTTTCTTGAAGCCGCTCGTGTTCACGTTCGCCAGATTGTTCGCGATCGTGTCCACGTTCATCTGCTGCGCCTGCATGCCGCTCGCCGAAGACATCAATGCTCGAATCATGTGCCTGCTCCTTATACTCAAGTAAGCGTTGCCTGAACCTCAGGCGTTAGCTTCCGGACAAATCCTGAATGGCTTTCGACATGCCTTCATCCTGCGTCTGGAAGGCGCGCGTCAGCAAGTCGTACATGCGCTGATTCTGAATCATGCCGACCATTTCTTTAGGCAGTTCAACGTTGGATGATTCGAGTGCTCCGGGTGCCAGGAGCAGATCTTTGACAGCTTCCGGTTTCACATTCGTTGAGAACATCGAGCCGCCTTCGAAAATCAATTCGTTTGCGGGCACTTCAACCACGTCCAGTTTTGCAGCGCGTTTGCCGTCAACCAGGATCGAACCGTCCGCTTGAATCGCGGCGGATCCTTCAGGAAGAGTGATCGGGCCGGTATCGCCAAGCACGGCAAATCCGGCGTCATTAACGAGGCGATTGTCTTTATCTATGGAGAAGTGGCCGTTACGCGTCAGGCGCACGCCGGCCGGCGTCTGAACTGAAAAGAAACCGTTGCCGGAGATGGCGGCATCCAACGGCCCGTCCGTTTTTTTGAATGAGCCCGCCGACCAATCCGTAGACGCGGGCATGGCGTAGGTGAGTGAACCCACGCCTGTCTGGCCAGTCAACATCTGGTTCTCGGGAAGATTTTGAAGAGTAGAGAGTCCAGGTACGCCGGGCTTGGACGCCGCCTGCATGGCTTGCTGAAACGCGCCGAAGGAGGAGACCTGCCGCTTGTGACCGACAGCGTTCGCGCCGCTGATGTTTTCGGCGATGCGTTCCTGTTGAGCCCAGCGAGCGTTGAGTGCGGTGACTGTGGAGTAGACGCCTGGTGTCATTGAAACAGCTCCTGTGGATTCAGGAGACTGTTGAGCAAGCATCAGGCCATTGATTTAAGCAGGTTTTGCCGTAGGGAAGGAGGAGAGAATCTTAGGCGCCGGCATGCGGCCCGGACGTCGAGGACGTTCGAACCGCACGCCGAGCCCTACAGAATTTGATTACCCTTCAGAGGAGAAGAGACTGGCGATTTTTCCAGCCGTCCTTTCGATCGCGCCGGCATTGTTATACGTTCCGGACTGCAAAATCTGCCGTGCGCGTTCCACCGCTTCAGGCCGCACCGCAGGAGCTTCACTGGTATTCGACACGCCGCCTCCCGCCAGAAGTTCCCTGGCTTTGGCTGAGATCTCAATGGTGTCGACGTGGTCTCCCGAGTCACCCTCACTGCCGCTCTCGACAGCGCTGAGCGCTGTTTCAGAAACCCGCTGGGTCGGCACAGGACCGTTGGGCCCCTCTTTCTTAGGATCCAGGGGTCCCGTGCCTTGGAGACCAGAATAGCCATCAACTCGCATTGGAACCTCCTGAAAGTCTCATCGTCACGCGGGCGTCTTTGTTTAGGGACAATTCAAGAATTCTTGTGTTTCGTCTTAATTGAAACCACTTCAATTTTTACATCTCCATGAGGTCGCTGGTCTTAATGACATTCGGCAGCTTCATCAGGTAATCCATGGTTTCCGGTACGCTCAGGCCTAAATCGGTGGCAAAGCTGGAGCCGCCAATGGTCAGGTCGCCCGGTTCGCGAGCCATCCCTAGAGCTCCCAGAGAACGATCCGCCAGAATCACGCAGCTCAGCAATTTTGTCAGTGATTTGATCTCCGATTCCGGAGTCTCGGGCCGGTTGGTCATAATGTAGGCTTCGGTTTCCGCCATATTATGGACGCAATGATGGCCGCCGGCGATCAGGCGCACTTCATAAGGCATATTCCACACTTCCGCCAGAATCGTGCCGACTTGCGTGTGCGCGTCTTCAAGCAGTGTTTCAATCAATTCCGGCCGCACCCCCGGACGTTTGGCGCGGAGCTTATTCAGCAGAATGACGGTCGGAATTTTGCCGATGTCGTGCATGAGTCCCAAGGTGAACGCCGTGGTCTGGTTCAGCTTCAGGCGAGAGGTGAGTTCCTGAACGGCGAGGCCGGTGCTGATGGAATGGCTCCATAAATCTTTGGCGGCATCGCCGAGCCGTTTTTCTTTAATGACCGTGCTGTTCAGCGAGATGGCTAAAACGACGCCTTTGACCGTGTCCATGCCCAGCCGGTCGACGGCGACATGGACCGATTCCACGCGCGTTTTACCGCCGTAATAAGCGGAGTTAGCCATCTTCAGGAACTTGGCGGTCATCACGATGTCGAGCTGCAACGTACGCGAAATTTCTTTCGTGGATGCATCGGGATTCTGCATCAGGCTCATGACGCGAATCGCGGACGCCGGCAAGGTCGGCAGATCGAATGACGGATCGGCGAACAGCGTCCGGCAGTTCTGAATCCACGTCGCGAACTCCTCGGCGAACTCGGTCTCTTCGCGGCCTTCGGGGCGCACCGTCGGTGTGCCTTGAAAGAGCAGATTCATCTGGTCAACGGCCTGGCTGATCTCGTCGCCAGCCGGAGCGGAGGTCTCAGCCACGGGTGCAGCAGCGGGGGCACTAGCAGCGTCACGGAGCCAACGAAACATGAAACAGTCTCCAGGAGTCGGCAAAAAATGCCTGATTAACAGACCAAATTCGTTAGTCAACAGTGTACGGCGAACCAGTATGCAAGCGGCTGGCCAACGAGGCGCCGCTTACAGGTTTTTAGATGCCTTTGACCTGCAAGTTCTACCGTATCCCGCGGCACTCGCTTTGCGCCCTGTCAAATGCCGTAGCGATTCCTCTAAACGCGTATGATTCCGGAGGCCCGTTGGCCATGCTCAAGACCCCTGGTCGCCGTCCTGCTCGAGAAGGTTTTATCGTCTCCAGCAATGTTTCGTTCACACAAAAACCTGTCGCCTTGCCCAGCCCGGCTCAGCAGGGTGGCAGCGGCAAGTTGACTCTGAAAAAAGAAAACGGCACCGTCAAGGGATTCGAATACCGCTGCCTGTGCGGGCACTGCGATACCTTCGTCTTCGAATAACGCAACGCGGGCTTTCGATTATCTAGACGAACGCGACGCGAGCCGGGGTCTGTGTCATCACGGTTGCAATAAACTCATTTTCGAGGCCCGTGCCGATCCCTGAGTCACTCTCATGGAGACAGGACCTTTGAAGACCGGCGAATTAGACACCACGTGACAGGGTTTAACAACCGGTTCAGCGGCGGAGATTTCGCCGTCCGCTGAAACCGGTGGTTAGCTGACCGTCGTTTCGCCGTCAAGTTGCGATCAGGCGAGGTCGAAACGGTCAAGGCTCATGACTTTGTTCCACGCCACTACAAAATCACGCAGGAACTTCTCCTGGGAGTCCTTGCATGCGTATACTTCAGCCAAGGCCCGGAGGTGGGAGTTCGAACCAAAGACCAGGTCTACACGGGTGCCGGTCCACTTGAGTTCGCCCGTTACGCAATCACGACCCTCGAACACCCCATCGTCTTCCGCAGTTGCCTTCCACGTCGTTCTCATGTCGAGCAGATTAACGAAGTAGTCGGTGGTGAGCGCCTCCGGCCGCTTGGTCAAAAGGCCGTGCTGGGACCCGCCGAAGCTGGTCTTCAGAACGCGCATGCCGCCCAGGAGCACCGTCATTTCGGGCGCAGTCAGCTTCAGTAGATGCGCCTTATCAACCAGCAGCGCCTCGGCCGGTATGCTGTATTTGGTCTTGAGATAATTGCGGAAGCCGTCCGCGATGGGTTCTAGGAAAGCGACGGAAGCCACGTCGGTTTGCTCCTGCGAGGCGTCCATGCGTCCCGGTGTGAAAGGAACCGTAACCTTGTGACCGGCATTTTTCGCAGCTTGCTCGACGCCCGCGCAACCTCCCAGAACGATCAGGTCAGCCAACGAGACCTTCGTGCCACCGGACTGCGCGCTGTTGAACGCGTTCTGGATGCCCTCCAGTGACTTGAGCACCTTGGCCAGCTGGGCAGGCTGGTTGACCGGCCAATCCTTCTGCGGAGCCAGACGAATACGGGCACCGTTTGCACCGCCGCGCTTGTCGGAGCCACGGAAGGTAGACGCCGACGCCCAGGCGGTCGAAACAAGTTCCGACACCGACAGACCGGAAGCCAGAATCGTGCCCTTAAGCGAGGCGACGTCCCGCGCATTAATCAATGTGTGATTGACCGCGGGAATAGGGTCCTGCCAGATGAGTTCTTCCGCGGGAACCTCCGGCCCGAGACAACGCGCGCGCGGGCCCATGTCGCGGTGCATCAGCTTGAACCAAGCCCGGGCGAACGCGTTGGCGAACTGGTCCGGATTCTCTAGAAAACGCCGTGAGATTTTCTCGTAAACAGGGTCAACCCGCAGGGCGATGTCCGTGGTCAGCATAGCCGGCGCGATCCGCTTTTTCGGGTCGTGCGCGTCTGGCACGGTGCCCGCGCCCGCGCCGTTTTTAGGTCTCCACTGATGCGCACCGGCCGGACTCTTCGTAAGTTCCCATTCGTGGCCGAAAAGGTTCTCGAAGAAACTGTTGCTCCACTTCGTCGGCGTCTTGCTCCAAGTGACTTCCAGACCGCTAGTGATCGTGTCACCACCTTTGCCTTTACCAAAGCGGTTCTTCCAGCCCAGCCCTTGTTGCTCGAGTCCGACGGCCTCGGGCTCAGGCCCGACGTTCGACGAAGGGGCGGCGCCATGAGTCTTGCCGAAGCTATGGCCGCCCGCGATCAGCGCCACCGTCTCCTCGTCGTTCATCGCCATGCGAGCGAAGGTCTCGCGGATATCAATGGCCGAAGCAAGCGGATCGGGATTGCCGTCCGGACCTTCCGGGTTGACGTAGATCAATCCCATCTGCACCGCAGCCAGCGGCTTCTCCAGTTTGCGACTGTGCATGTCCCCATCCGCGTCGTCGTCGGACACAAGCACGCCGCCCTTCTTGTCGACACCCCCGGAACCGTGGGCGTAGCGCATGTCGCCGCCAAGCCAAGTCCTCTCGCTGCCCCAATAAATGTCCTGATCCGGTTCCCAGACGTCCTCACGCCCGCCGGCGAAACCGAACGTCTTGAACCCCATCGATTCCAGAGCGACGTTTCCAGCCAGAATCATCAGGTCGGCCCATGATATCTTCCGACCGTACTTCTGCTTGATCGGCCAGAGCAGGCGGCGCGCCTTGTCCAGACTGACGTTGTCCGGCCAACTGTTGAGCGGCGCGAAGCGCTGCTGGCCTCTGCCGCCGCCGCCGCGGCCGTCACCGGTGCGGTAGGTACCGGCACTGTGCCACGCCATGCGAATGAACAAGGGGCCGTAATGCCCGAAGTCCGCCGGCCACCAATCCTGCGAGTCGGTCATCAGCGCCGTTAGATCTTTCTTCACCGCCGCCAAATCGAGGCTCTTGAACTCTTCCGCGTAGTTGAAGTCCTCGCCCATCGGATTGGACTTCGAGGAATGCTGATGGAGGATGTCGAGCCTTAGCTGGTTCGGCCACCAGTCTCGGTTTGTCGTGCCACCGCCAGCAGTGTGCTTGTAATCGCCACCCTTTTCTGCGTGCTTGCTATCTTCATTCATGAGCTTGTTCTCCGGCTTTCGGCCTAAGTGTTGTGGAATACTTCTTATTACTCTCCCGGGTACAGATCGCGCAGACGCTACTCACGAAAACGGCTTCAGGTGCAGCATGAGCCGTTTGAGCCGCAGCCGGACTAGCCATCCTTGCAGCCGGAGCGTTGATGCCGTAATCAGATCGGATTCTCCGAAAACAAATCCCATTTCTCCAGCTTCTTCCACGCCGCCGGATCGTCCGTCGACAACCCCAGCGGAGTCGCCGAGATCCAGCCGTCCTTCAGCGCCACCGCGTCGATGAACGTATCCTCGTCGCGGTACACCATGCTGCCCTCCAGGCGGAAGCGGCGCCGGGTTCCCTCGCGCGCTTCTTCAACGTAGTACTCTTTGAAACCGCTCTTGCCATGCCGCGTCAGGCGCGTGCCTTTGATCTCCGCCTGCGGCCGGTTGGGAATATTGACGTTCAGCACCGACCATTCCGGAATGCCGCGCTCGATCACCGTGTTCACGATCGGCACCGCAAGTTCCGACGCCAGCGCGAAATGCCACAGCCCGCTGCTGGGAATATCCAGCGACAGTGCCAGCGCCGGCAGACCATTCATGCACGCCTCCCGCGCGCCCGCCACCGTGCCGGAATAAAACACATTCATCCCCACGTTCGGCCCCCGGTTGATGCCGGAGACCACCAGATCGGGAATGAAATCCGGGAACAAATTCGTGATCGCAATCTTGACGCAATCCGCCGGCGTGCCCGCGACTTTGTACGCCGGCACTTTTTCCAGCCCGTCGCCCAGCGTCACCGCCTCGGCATAAAGCGGCCAGTGAATCGTGATGCAATGCCCCACGCCCGATTGCTCCTTCTCCGGCGCCACCACGCGCAAGTCGTAGCGTCCGGTGCGTTGCAATTCGTGCACAAGCGTGGTCAGCCCCGGCGAGGAGAGCCCGTCGTCGTTCGTCAGCAGGATGCGTTTCATGGGACTTATTCATAATCCATAATGCATAAGAATCATGGAGATTTCAGCCTCCGGCTCTTTTTAGTTTGTCTTCAGGATTTAGGCATTCGAAGGTCGTTTTTTCAGTAAGATTTTTGCCTTTCATTCGTCCTATATTTGCAAGATCTGAACAGTGTGACAATTTGTTATGCTTGCCGCTGTTGTTTTGGTGTATTACACTCAGCTTGAGACCGCTTCGCACGCTCAACGTCAGGGGGCGCAAGGCAGCATGAAGTACAAACAACACATCCAGGTCAATTTTGATTACGACGTGGTTTTCACGCGCGACCTCTTCGGTTCGCACAACCACACGCTCGCCGAAATCCTGCCGCCCGGTCCGCCCGCTCGCATGGCTTTCTTCATCGATGAAGGCATGTTGAAGCACTGGCCGATGCTGGTCGACAAGATCATGATGTGGTGCCGGAATCACGAAAGCCACGTCACCCTCGCCGAAAAACCCATGGTCGTCCCCGGCGGCGAAGACGTCAAGAACGAGCAGGTTTTCGTGCACCGCATGACTCACCAGCTTCAGCGCATGCAACTCTGCCGGCATTCCTATGTAGTCGCCATCGGCGGCGGCGCCGTGCTCGATGCTATCGGCGTCGCGGCCGCCGTGTTCCATCGCGGCGTGCGCCTGATCCGCGTCCCAACAACCGTCCTCTCGCAAGATGACTCGGCCGTCGGTGTCAAAAATTCAATCAATCTCGACGGCGTCAAGAATCTCATCGGCACGTTCGCCCCTCCGTACGCCGTGCTGAACGACGCGCTATTCCTGGAAACGCTGGAGTCCCGCGACTGGAGCAGCGGCTTGTCCGAAGCATTTAAAGTGGCGTTGATCAAAGACGCGTCATTGCTGGATGAACTGGAAAAATTGGCGCCCGCGATCGCCAACAGAAATCTCGACGCCATGGAACACCTCGTCCGGCGCTGCGCGATCCTGCATCTGGAACACATTGCCGCGGGCGGCGACCCCTTCGAATCGGGTTCCGCGCGGCCCCTCGACTTCGGTCACTGGTCGGCGCACAAACTGGAGACGATGACCCATTTCGACGTGCGCCACGGCGAAGCGGTCGCCATCGGCATCGCGCTGGATCTCTACTGCGCCGCGCGTCTGGGTTTGATCTCCGAAGCCGAACGCAACCGCGTCTGCGCGGCCATGCGCCGCTGTGGCATGAAATTATGGCACCCCGCGCTCTCCCGCCAGAGCAGCGTTACCGGCATGCTGGCGATCGTCGCCGGCTTGGAAGAATTCCGCCAGCACCTCGGTGGCCGCCTGACGCTCACCATGCCCGACGGCCTCGGCCAGAAGCGCGAGATTCACGACCTCCCCGCCGCCCTGATCGAAGACGCCATCAATTGGCTGAAAACCACCCAGACCCAACCGCAAATCGCGTAACACCGGCAACCCGTGGACGGGGCTCTCCAGCCCCGTCGACCGCGAAGGCCCCCGCTCAAAACCGATTCGTTACAGCCACAGCCGCCGCGTGGCCTCGTCCCGCTTCACCGGCCGGTACATCGTATCCAGCGGCGCGTAATCGTCGCTCAATATCGGCGCCTTCAGCAGCTCTTCTTGCGTCGGACCTTTCTCGTAGATATGTTCAACGTGCCAGAGCATGTCCGGCGGCCGCACGAGCGGCTTCTCGCCTTTGGTCAGCGCCTTCATGCTCTCCAGCAATTCATCGAGATTGCGCCGCTTGTCCTCACGCGTCGCGATGACAATGATGTTGCGGTATTCTTCGTAATTTTCACCCGCCAGTTCACGCCCGCGATACACCTTCGGAAACACGTAAAGCTGCTTGAACAGCGGCTCGGTGCTGCCTTTCTTCTTCACATCCATCTCGCTCGCCTGAAGCGTCCTGTATTCTGAAAGAAACAATGCCGCCGGCGGAACGCTCTGTTGAGTGACGTTGCGCATGCCCGAGATGATATTCGTGAGCATCACGCCATTATCGGTGAGCTTCGAGCGCACGTTCTCGAGGAATTCCCACGTCATGATGTGCCAGGGAATCTGGCCGCCGGACGAATAAGCATCCAGAAATATAATGTCGTACGTTTTGTCCTTCTGAGCTCGCAGCAGTTGCCGGCCATCGCCCACGAAAAACTTGATCTTGTCCGTTTCAGGCACCTGGAAATACTGCTTCGCGGTGTCCACCACGGCCGGATCGATCTCGAACACGTCGACTTCGCAGCCGTACCAGTTGAAAAATTGAGCCGGCACCACGCCGCCGCCGGCGCCGACGACTAGAATCTTTTTAGGCTCCTTCACCCACATCAGCGGCAGATGCAGCAGGTCGGTGTAATTCACCGCGTTCATGTGTTCGTTGCGATAGGGATAAACGCCGCTTTCGATGTTCTCATTAAACTTGAGCCAGCGGCGAACTTCGCGCACTCCCGCGGGCAGGTCGCGCGAATTGGGCGTCCACAACTTCGGAGGCATCAGCACGCCTCCGTTGTTCGTCGGATCGCTGGCGATCACGTCTTCCGTGACGAGAATCTCATGATAGGCCGAATCGCGGTAATGCATCAGCCGCTGGCCGGACGCCATCGCGGGCTCCACCGGAACCACCGCCCACAGCGCGATGCAAATGGTCGCCAGAAGCCCCATGATCCCCACGGACGTCCGGTCGCTCTCGCGGTTCTCTCCCTGCGCGGCGCAGTACAGCGCGTAACCGGCCGTCCCGCTGAGTATCTGCACAATCCCCAGCCACTGCAGCGCCGTGCTCAAATGGAGCGACGGAATCAACAGGAATGTCGTCAGCAGTGTCCCGATGATCGAACCCGTCGTGGACAGCGCATACAGCCGTCCCGCCGTGCTGCCCAGGCCGCTCAGCGACGAGGCATTCAGCTTGACCGCGTACGGGGTCACCATGCCCATCAAAACGCTGGGAACATAAAAAATCGCGAACGTGGTCAGCAGGGGACCGACCACCGGCCCCAGGTTGCCGCTCGCTATCGTATTGCTGATCTGCGGTCCGAATCGCGGAACAAAAATGGCCGTCCACAAACCCGATGCCGCCACGATGCCCGCAAGGATTCCGAACGAAGGCCTCCGGTCCGCAATCACGCCGCCCATGTAATACCCGGTCGCCAGCGCGGCCATGAACATCCCGATCACGCTGCCCCACACAAACGTGGAGGTGCCGAAGCCAGGCGCCAGAATTTTCGCGCCGGCGATTTCGACCCCCATCACGATGCCGCCGGAAATCAGCACGATCATAAACAACGCGCGCGCCGCCTGCATCGCCCGCTCTCGCGCCCCGTGCGTATCGGTCACGCTCTCTGGCTGGCCCGTCGTGCGAAACTCTGTGCTCACCGACATGTCGCTCTCCACCTATTTATTCATTGTGCGGACAACCGACAACCGACAACCGACAACCGACAACCGACAACCGACAAC
>Ga0163144_10005351_pt1 | contig 28500 bp, 26 predicted proteins | sample OliLak19BULKMAT1_FD_123175 | JGI IMG/M metagenome (GOLD analysis project Ga0163144, IMG submission 123175) | Freshwater microbial mat bacterial communities from Lake Vanda, McMurdo Dry Valleys, Antarctica - Oligotrophic Lake LV.19.BULKMAT1 | ecosystem: Environmental > Aquatic > Freshwater >... | reverse complement strand
GGGCAAGCGGGGCTGTAGGATTACCACCCGTATTCCGCCGCAGCCCGCAAACGGCTTGGCTGGAATCCGGCTTCGGTCACGTGTGAGAACGAAAGGCCGCCCCCCTCGCCGGTAAATTCATTCCTGGCAATTCCCAGGGCGCTGCCCTGGGCTATTAGGCGTAGTCCAGTTGGGACAAAGAGTTATCTGAGGTTGTGCCACCCCTTCCATAATTTTTCAAGTTAGCCGGGAGGTCAAACGACAATCTCCACCGGCGCATCCGGCAACGCCTTCATGAACGCGCCGCCATAGCGCTTGGTAAGGATGCGGTTGTCGAGGATATGCACCCAGCCCTTGTCACGCTTGGTCCGGATCAGCCTGCCGACCCCCTGCCGCATTTTCAGGATCGCCTCGGGGACGGAATACTCCATGAAAGGGTTGCCGCCCGCAGCTTCGATCGCCTCCAGCCGTGAGGCGGTCAGCGGGTGATCCGGAACCGCGAAGGGCAGCCGGGTCACCACCACGTTCGATAGCGCCTCGCCCGGCACGTCCACCCCCGTCCAGAAACTGTCTGTCCCGAACAGGACGCTGTCGAGATCCTCGCGGAAGTTCTCCAGCATCGTGTGCCTCGGCATTCCCTCGCCCTGCATCAGCAGCCTCCAGCCCTTGCCCTTGAAATAATTCCCGCACTTCTCCGCCGCATCCCGCATCGTCCGGTAGCTGGTGAAAAGCACGAAGGCCCGGCCCTCGCTTTCGGTCACCGACTCCATGATGGCCTTGGCCAATGCATCCGGGTAGCTCGCTGCGTTCGGCTCCGGCATGGTTTTCCGGATCCGGATCTTCATCTGCTTGCGGTAGTCGAACGGGCTGCCGATGCTCAGCGCCCGCGCCCTTTCCGCTCCCACCCGTTTCCGGAAATATCCCAGCTCCGGATCGCCCACCCCAAGGGTTGCGCTGGTCATCACCACCGATTTCTTGCCGTTGAAAAGCAAGGGACGCAGCCTGTCGGCCACGTTGACGGGGGCACCGTGGCAACTGAACTGAGTCTCCTCCCGCCCGCTGCGCTCCACCCAATACACGCAGCCCTCGTCCTTCTGATCAAGGAACTCGCCGACCGCGCCGTGCGTTTCGCGCAGCTTGCGTGCGGCATCCATCAGCTCATTCTTCGAGGATTCGTTTTCCGTATCCTCCGCCAGCTCCGAAAGCTCTTCCCAGAGTTCACGCAAGGGCGCTGCGAGGCAGTTGCCAACAAGCTCCGGCCTCCGCACCCGGAATTCCTTCGACCATTCGCCGAACTTCGCGGCATTCCCCACCTCGCCGAAAAATTTCTCCACCGCCACCAGCCCGCGCTCAACGGCCAGCATCGGCGCGGCCTTGCGATAGCTTTTGAGCATCCCCTTGCGCGTCCTCGGATTGTAGAGCCGCTGAAGGTCGAACCTCAGCCCCGCCTGCGAAATCCGCAGCCCGAGCTGCACCGCCGCGACCTGCTCCACCGTGTGCGCCTCATCGAGCACAGCGAAATCATTGGGGAAAAGGAAACCCGGCATCTTCTCCTCGCCGGGATCCGCTTCGAGTTCAACGGTGTTGAGCAGTGCGAAAAAAAGCGTGTGGTTCACCACCACCAGCTTCGCATCCGCCGCCGCTTTCCGGGTCTCCTGGAAAAAGCAGTTCCCCTTCGGCCCGCAATACCGCTGGGTGCAGGAATGCGCCTCGCTGCACACCTGCAGCCATACTTTCGTCGATGGCTGGAATGGCATCCCGCTGAGGGTGCCGTCCCTAGTCCCCTCCGCCCAGGTGCGGATGCGCCCGAGCTCTTCAGTTTCGCTATTTGTAAAAAGATCCGCCGATTGCTCCCATGCCCTGCGCAAGCGGGCGGGACAAAGATAATTCTGCCGACCTTTCAGCAACACCGCCGGCAACTCCTCGCCGAGGATTTTCCTCACGATGGGGATGTCCTTCCTAACCAACTGCTCCTGCAAATTGATCGTGTGGGTGGAGATCACCCCTTTCCGCCCCGTCTCCAGCGCGAATTTCGCCGCAGGCACCAGGTAAGCCAGCGATTTCCCGACCCCCGTCCCGGCCTCCGCCACCAGCGGATGCCCGGTCAGGAAGCTCTCCGCCACCGCCACCGCCAGCACCTCCTGCTCACGGCGGTATTCGAAATCCTTCGATCCCGAGAGCGGCCCGGTCGCGGAAAAGATCTCCCGCACCCTCTCCGCGAGATCCGTGCCCCCGCCGCTTTCCGAAACCGATATCATCCCCGCGCATCTTCATCCCGGCCCCACTCCTCATGCAACACGCATATTTCCAAGGAACCCGCAGGGTGCCTGGATCAGGAATTGGGCTTGCTGGTGCATGGTAGGGAAAGAGTTTTGAACCGCAAAGACGCGAAGGTGCAAAGCCGCTGCAATGAAAAACCCCGAAGGATGCTTGAAACCAAGGATGGAAACTTCGCGCCTTTGCGTCTTTGCGGTTCAATATTCCCCAATGGTGGCCGGATTTCAGAGGATTTCCCCCTAACGTGGCGCCCTCTGGAAACACTCCGCTTGCCCTGAAATCGTCACAAAAGGAATCTGGCATTGGTGACATTTTTGAAACATTTTGAGCGGCCATGGACATCCAATCACTAGATCTCACCCAGACTTTCCCGCGCAGCCCGCGCGACACCTCCATCGCCGGATACGTCGTCGCCGCCCGCGCCCTGGACAAATGCCGCGCCGTCATTGCCCAGACCGCCGGCGAATACCATTCCGGATGCCCGCTCGACGAGGTGTGGCTCGATTTCGCCGGGATCAAATACAAGGCATTCCTCAAATTCGTCGCAACCGGAGCGGACGATGCCGCCGTTTCCGAATGGGTGGCGGAAAAGGCCAAACAGAAAAAGCGCGGTGAGATCATCGAGTGGAACAACAAAATGCGCGACAAGCATATCAGCAAGATGAGCCCGAAACTCCAGGAATTCCTCGAAGACTACATCCCGGCAAACATCCCCGAAGGGAAAATCGTGCGCGTCTGGTTCGATGTCTATGACATCGAGGAACAGCGCCTCTGATCAATCCACCGGATGCATGATATCGGCGCTTTCCGGAGAAACCCACCTCATGCGAGCCTTTCCCCAAGGCCGCCCGCCCATAGCTCCGCGACAATTTTTTCCTGGGCCTCCTCCATCGCATTTCTCTGACCGTCTTCCGCATCCTCATGGCCGGCGAGGTGGAGGAGTCCGTGGACGAAATATCGCAGCATTTCCCTGCCTAGCGGCTCGCCGTATTCGTCCGCTTGCCTGAGGGCGACCTCCGCGCCGATCACGATCTCGCCATGGTGGAAGGTGATCACATCGGTGGCTCCGGGGATATCCATGAAATCCATGTGCACCCGCGCGCTCGTCCCGTCATCCACGAAAGCAACCTCCAGCGTTGCCAGCAGTGCGAGGGAGTTCCCATCGTCCGCAGCGGCGGCCAGGGCCATTGCCGCTGCCTGCTCCGCAATATCCTCAAGCGCCGTCAGCCAGGAAACCGGGATCTCGACCGCTTCCTGATGGTTTCCGATGATAACTTCCAAGGACATGGCTGGGGCGGTTCAGTTGCTGCGCTCGGACACCCCGGTGAGCCGGCCTGTGTCAGCGCGCGAACCGCGGCTGAGATCCGAGGGACGTTTGGTCGCTCCGCCCGTACGGTCATCCGGCTTTTGGTAGTCGATGCGGCTATGGAGCATGCTTCGGAGGGTTTTGGAGAAACTCTCCTTCACCAGCGCCAGCTCGCGGAGGGTCAGCGGGCAATCGTCAAGCTGGCCGTCGTTGATCTTCGCACGGACGAGCTCCTCGACGAGAGCCCGGATCTTGGCCGGTGTTGGTTTGCGCAAGCTGCGCGAGGCGCTTTCGATGGTGTCAGCCAAGCAAATGATCCCGCTTTCCTTCGTGCCGGCGCGCGGCCCCGGATAGCGGAAATTCTTTTCCTCCACCTTCGGCAGATCCTCGGGATTCCCCAAGCGGCGATCCACTTTCTCCAGCTCGGTTTTCTTCTGCTCCTGGGCCTTGCGGTAGAAGAAATAGACCAGCGAATCCCCATGATGCTCCTGGATGACCTCGATGATGCGGGGGTTGAGCTTGTGTTTCACCGCAAGATCCACGCCGTCCTTCACGTGGGCGATGATGATCAGGGCGCTCATTGTCGGCGTCAGGCTATCGTGGGGGTTCTCCCCTTCGTCGTGCTGGTTCTCGATGAAATAGCCGGGCTTCTTCAGTTTCCCGACATCATGGAAGTAGGCGCAGACACGGCACATGGGAGCGTTCGCGCCGATCGCCTCCGCCGCAGCCTCGGACAGCGCCGCAACCACGAGGCTGTGGTGAAAGGTGCCGGGCGCCTCAAGCTGCATTTCCTTGAGAAGCTTGTGGTTGAGATCGCTGAGTTCCAGCCAGCTTATGTCGGTGGTGAGGTGGAAACTGCCCTCGAACATCGGCAGCAGCCCGCTGATGATCATCGCGCTTGCCAGCGCGACCCCGATCGAGATCCCCCCCGCCGAGCCGAGGATCTGGAGCCGGTTCATCGACCCTGGGCCGAACACTTCCATGACATCCAGGTTCCCGAGGATGAGGGCCAGCAGCAGCATCACGATCCCCACGTAAAGTCCCGCGCGCAGCAGTTGGATCCGCCTGCGGACCTGGTTCGTGCAAAGCACGGCGGTCATTCCGGCGACAAGGCTCACAATCAGATAGTTCATCACGTCACCGGGCGGAACCAGCAATGCGCCGATGAGACTGACGTACACAGCGGCAAATGCCCCCACGGCCCTTCCCAGCAGTATGCCGAGAAGCATCGGCGCAAGTGCACAGGGGATGGCCAGGAAACGGTATGTTTCCGCAATCGCTCCCGCATCCGAAAAGATCATCACCATCCTCACGATCAGGAGGTGGCCGATCACACCACCCAGAACAAGGACGACCCGGCTGTTCCTGGCGCAGATCTGCCTGTGGCCTACGTGAAACATCGCCAACGCCGACATGGCGAGCGTAAATCCGTAGAGCATTCCCCTGAACGGTTCTTCCGCGAAAGTGGCTCCCGGAGAAGCCTTGAGGACAAGGACAGCCGAGGCCACCGCAAATGTCAGATAAAGTGCAATCCTGACGATCTGGCTTTCCTCGATCGCCTGAATGGTTGCGTGCTCGCCGTGGATCCGGCGTTTCCTGCCCAGCGAAAACCCCCTTTGGGCGAGCCGCCAACGCTTGATGTTGTCAAGAAATCCCAAAATGAAGATCTTTGTTATTTCACCCGGGAATTCATTCGATTCACCTTGGGCGGGCGCGGAAACTAACGACACCACCCCCTGATGGCAATCCGCATTTTCGGGCATGTTTCCAATGCATATGAATTCAGGAAACCGGGAAAATCTGCGATCCTACGCGATCACGGAATGGCTGATGTGGCGTTTCCATGCAATCCTCAGATTGTCAGCGCGGGCTTCCGGCCAGAAACCGCGATGATTCCCCCCAAAAGCGATAGTCGGCGGACGTCATGGATAGCCCCCCGGCGTCCGCCGGCAACTTTAGAGAGCTTTCCGGCGGTCATTGATCCTTTTTCCCGCGACAGTCTTCCTTCATGCAGACCAAGAATAACCATTGGGAAAATGGATGATTTTTGAAGCCCGGCCATCAGAGGCGGCTCTTTTCCCGGATTTTGACCGGATCTCTGCGGCGCGCCTGAACACTTCGTTCCTGAATTCCTGGCGGGCGGCGGTGTCCTTACCGATCAGGAGGTAAATCATTTCGTGGAAATCGACGATGATACGCTCATCGCAGAGAAACTCTGGAGGGGTGGCTTTGGTTTTCATGGAGGGGTGTGACGTCTTGTGGACGTTAATTACAATCGCATGTTGATCACACCTATTTCCAAATATTCCGCAAAACTTGAAATCTTTCTTTGTCTAGAACTCCGTCCGCAGTCCCAGATGTGTCTCCGAACCCTCGTCATCCAGCCTCCAGCCCTGATCCAGCCGCAGATCCAGAACTTCGGAAAGCTTCACCCGAAGGCCCATGCCGGCACCGGATAGCGAATCCGAATCCTCCCCCCTGTTCCTTAGCCACGCCTGATCGTAAAACATCAGGAACCGGATGCCGGAGCCCGATCCGAGCGAAACGGCCGGACTGTAAATCTCGAAGCTGCCCTGCCATCCGCTATCCGCAAAATACTCCCTCTCGCCCACACCCCGCACGGACCGGTAACCCCCTGCCGCGAACTGCTCCGCCGGCAACAACCGCGAATCCGCCACCTGCCCTTCGGCACGCAGACCGATCCGCCAATCGCCACCCGGCGTCCACCATCCCTCCGATGACATCCGCCCGATCACGTAGGAGGAATCCGCCTCCGGATCGTAATTCCGGAAATCGGCGTCTTCATTCTTGGAAACCAGCCCTCCGGGAGAACCGATGAGGCTCGTGTTGACGGAAAATCCGCCGTTTTTCCATTTTCTCTCCAAGGCGTATCCCATGCGCAGGTTAAAAAAACGAACCTCTCCCGGTGACAGCCCCGTCGCCCCGAACAACACGAACTGATCCGTCGATTTCAGCTCCATCCCCGCTTGCATGGACTGCTTCCATCTCCCCACCGAAGGCAGCGGAATCCCCTGGATGGCCGAAACGCCCCACGATGTCCCCTGATTTTGGACAGGAAGCCCGACCACCAAGGTTTCCGTCTCCACCTGCGCAATGGAACCGCTCAGTTGAAGCGTCTGGTGGATCCCGTGGAATGGAATCTCCCACGTCGCCGCATGGGCTTGCAGCGAGGAGAGCGGGTCGCCGAGCACCGTCTGCCAGGCAACGACATGCTCGTTCTTCGTCATCGCTGCGGCACCCAGGATGAAACGATCCCTGCCAATGGCCTTCTGCCCGGAATTTTCATAACCCAAGCTGACGCTCCACGGCTTTCTCTCCGTCAGCCCGATGAGGACATCCGCGCTGGGCGGCGCCACGCCGGGCGAAACCAGCAGTCTCGGCTTCCTGAAAATGTTCCTCCCATACCAATCCATCTGCGCCTCCAGTTCATCGCGCTTGATGACATCCCCTCTCCTTAGCCAAAGCCCTTTCCTGATGGAATCAGGATCGGAGTATGCCGGATTCGTCACGCCGATGTTCCCGATCACTCCCAGCTCCACCGCGAAGGTCAGGTTCCCTCCGCCCAGATCCTGCTCCGGAGCCTCCACCAGCACCACCGGATATCCGGCTTGGTCATAGTGGACCAGAATGGCATCAGCCATCGCCGCCAGATCACCCTCCCTCACCGGATGGTCAATCCACTGCGACAATTTCCCGGAAAGCTTCTGCGCGTCAGGCAGGATCATGCCTTCCGAGATATCCAGATGTTCGGCCGCGTGAACAGTGGACGTCCCCGCCCAGGTGACCAGTGTCACTTTCCTCAACCTTTCGGTCAGCACCGCCCCCTCCCCAATCAGCCCATCCTGCGCCTCAACCGCAGCGACCGACTCCAGACCTTTCGCCTCCGGCATCCTGGGATCGAGCTCCGGAAGCAACTGCCCCCGGGCAGTCTGGAGAAGAAAAATGAGGGTTAGGAAACGCATTGTCCTTTGCTGGGAAAAATTTCCCACAGGATCGATACGCGCCAATCAAAGTGCGTGCCTGTGGACAAGCAAAACTTAACAAAAGTTAAGTTTTTACCAAGCCAAAACTCTGGGGTTCATCTCCGAACTGCCTCACCACCTCCACGGACCCCGAAAAATGAGGATCTCCGGAGCATAGGGCGCGTTCCCCCGCGGTTCGCGGCAACCTGTCCGGATCCTGAAACCGATACGCCTCCAGATGCGGCTGAGCCTTCCACATTTGTTCTCGTGGCATCCCTGCCGCCATCGCCGGAAGCGCTTACGGGGGCATTCGCACTAACTCTCATTCCTTGGCTCACAACACGCCCATCCGGGCTGGTCAGCGCAGGAACGCTAAGGGTTCCATCGCTTACAGCCGGCGCAGAATCACCCTCGTCCGGGACGATGACAACCCCTTCGACAATCGCCGCGTTGGTGAAAACCGATCCTGCGACAATCACAGCTCCCGATTCATTGGTAATCACCATATCCGGGCCGACATCTATGAATACGCTCCCTTCCCCGGTATCGATCAAACCCTCGTTTGTAACCGACCCGCCAGCCACAAGCTCGATCACCGGAGCTTTGCTGGATCCTAGGTAAATGATGTCCCCGTCTTCCGAACCGACGCTCACCCCCCTCTCGCCCGTTTCAGAAATGTTGACCTCAGACCCTCCGCCGATCAACACGGAATCGCTCCCTTCAATGATTGCATCCCCGCTGATCGAGACCCTCCGTCCTGCAATGACCACGCTTCCATGGGTTGCTGTGACCCCGCCCCCGACAAACAGCCGGGTGCTCGCGCTGCCACCATTCATGGTATAGCCGTTCCCGCTGAAAAATTCGTCCGGATCCGCATTCAGCGTGGATAGCACCACCCCCTTCGCCGTGATCGTCCCGTTGATGTCGAAGTTCGCGTTCGGAGAGAAAAAACCGACGATTCCGTTCGATGTCACGGTGCCGTTAATGCTATGCCTGTTGCTTCCGGACAGAAGGTTCAGCACCCGGTCTCCGGATTGGAAATTATAGACCAGCTCGCTCCCTTCAAGCAACGTCAGTCGATCCCAACTGAGTATCGTGTTTCCCGTCAGCGAGAAGGTGGTTCGGGTTCCGGTGCTGATCGCCTCAACCGTTTCGGTCGAGGTTCCGGGTGTCAGTACGACGGGGCTTTGCGCGGACGCAAGGCACAGGCTCAATCCGTATGTGATCGAGCACAAAACGAGTTTGGTTGGCTTCATGGTGGGACTTGGTGAGGTGTTTTTGAACCGCAGCTTGCGATTCATAATTTTTTGTAAACTTTTACTGACGATCTGTAAATACTAAAAATTCACCGGTCTAAGCTCCATGCTCGCCCAGCTTTTGTGAAAAATTTAAGGTCAGTCAGGTCTTCTCGACAAAACACATCCGCGAGACATTCTCCTGAGAGCGTGTAGTGGATTTACTGCAAATCGCTTTGCTAAACTTGCTAAATCGTAATAGCATATTTCCAAGTAAATACGACCATACGTAAACCCAGAAAGAACGGATTTCCAAAGTATCTTGGGAATCAATACCGGTTTAAAACTATTTCTCAACTTGTTTTTTTTCAATAGGTTATGGTGAAATTTCAAGTTTGTGCTCGGGACTGAAAAATCCAGTCAATCAAACTAATTGCTTGATCGGATAATCAGCAAACTATAACAAAATCAAAAGCAGTTGTCCTGACAACACTTGATAACTAAGAAATCAGGTATGTTAGGACAGAAACCCACTTCGCAGCCCGGCAGGAAATTGGTCAATTTCCCGATCGCCCTGATTTTGGTCACCGCCATCGCCGCCCCCTTGCCTCATGCATCGGCTGAAACGCGGACGGTGAAAGAACAATCCTCCGGGGAAATTAGCATTGTCCCGAACGGCGTGAACCCCTCTCCAAACTGGGGTCTGGATAAAGTGGGCGAACACCAGAACGATGGCCCGGCATACACTTACCCTGATACAACCAATCCCGTCCGTCTCTACCTCATTGACACTGCGGTCGCCAACCCGGGCAACTGGATCGGCCAGAACCCGAAGATCACCTTCGAGGGGACTACCCTGATCCGTTCTTCCACCGATCCCACGACTTCTTCCCAATTCGGGCACGGGACAAGAATGCTTTCCCTGATCTGCGATCTCAAGGCCGGTATCGCCCCCGGTACACCCATCAAGGTCAAAAACTACGATGTCTATCCCGCCGTCGACGGTACCACCACCGCCACGAAACTGGCCTTCGCGGTCGAGGATGCCGTCGCCCATTACCAGGATTCGGTACCCCGTATCCCCTCGGTCATTTGTATCGCCAGCTCATCGAGCCTCTCGGGATCAAGCTCCGTGCTGAAATCCAACATCGAGTATGCCGTCGCGGAAGGACTCACCGTTATCGTCTCCTCCGGAAATAGTGGGGCGAACGCGGCGAGCTACATCCCGGCATCCTATGGAACCATCCCAGGAGTCATCTGTGTCGGCGCATCGGATGCTGCCGACATGAAAATTTCCATGTCGAACTACGGCACACCGGTAAATCTGCTCGCTCCCGGTAACATCATCCTGGTCAAGGAAGAGTTTACGGCGAACGTTTACGCCACGATGACAGGCACCAGCCCGGCTGCAGCGCTGGTGGCCGGCAGTGCGCTTGCCGAGCTTTCCATCAACGGCTCGCTCAGCCCCGCCCAGGTCGAGGCCAGGCTTATCGCCTCCGCAACCCCTTCCAACACCTCCGGCTCCCCTCCGGTTCTGCGCACCACTCCGATGGCAGCAGCCACCATTGCCATGCCGGACGGCCCCATCACCAATCCTTCCTCAGCCACTCTGCTGGCTTGCGTCAATTTCCCGGCAAATGTGAGTTCCTCTCCTTCCGGAGAAACCCCCATTGCCAACGCATCCGTGGGATCAGACATTCTGCAAGTCTTCTACGGTGTGGCAGAGCCTTCCAAGATTACACCATCTATTTCCGTCACACCCCAGAATGGGATGGAATTCACCTTCCCCGTCGATTTCAGCCTCCTGAATCCCTTGGATCTTTTCACCCTCCGCAACGGATATGCCTGGAGGATCCGCTGCTCGGGGAACCTGGATTCCTGGAATGTGGCGCAAGGGTTCCTTTATAAAAAAACCGCCCCTGACGGAACCGTCTGGCTCACCGCCAAAATACCCGTCACGGCACCTTCCTGCTTCCTGCGAATCGAGGTGGCGGACACATCGGAACCTTAATCCGGTACGCAAGATGGCCGGAATCCTCAGAGCGCACCCCCCGGTTAGCTCTGCGATTCCGGCCTTATTCGCGCAGGGATAGCGCGCGAATCCAATTCCGTTAAAAGAAGTCGCCCCCCGGCGAACCCCTCTCTGGAATTGAAATTTCCTCCTGCTTACCAACGGAAAAATTTCGGAGGGAGCGGCCAGCCCCCCGGCTGAACGCGCTCACTCCGATTGGCCACGATGGAATCCCGCATGCGGAGGAACGCCCGGCAGTCCCCCCGGACCGCACAGGCGCCTCAACTCCGCATGATTTTCCGGCGAACCGGTTGGATCCATACGCAGCGGTTGGTGACAAGCATTCCATAACCCTGACCCGCACGAATCCCCCCGGATTCAGCGCTTGGTTTGTTTCGGGTTTGTTGGTGAAGCTTGTCATCTTACTTCCAATCGAAGTTGAAATTAATTATTTCCAAAATAGTTGAAAAAAATTACCTTTCGCTGAATCCAAAGCCGCCATCGGCTCCTCTTCATGCGCTCCATACCCTCACGGCTCCTTTGCAAACTCATGCTCCTGCTGGCGTCCGCCAGCATCTCGGACGCACTGGATTTGTCGGATTTGCCGGCTGCGGAACAGGAAATGCGGGTTCTTGCCACCGATTGGGAAGCCCAGTTCAGCGAAGACGGCAAGCCCGCCAGCGAGCTTCAGCTCGCCTTCACTCTACAGGCCTTGGGAATCGTCCAGCGACAGGCAGGGAAACCTGCGGAAGCCCTGGGGCAGCTTGATCGATCCTGCGAAGTCATCCGCCGTCTCGCCCCGCAATCTCTCGCCGATCCTTTGGAAGCGAAGGCGCTCGTGCTGCAGGATCTCGGGAATCTCGCCGAAGCGGAACAGCTCCTTCGGGAAATCATCACCCTGCGGCGCGGAACCAGCGGCCAGCCGGGACTCGCCGCATCGCTGGATCATCTCGCCCTGAACCTTCTGCAGCAGGGGCGCTATCCCGAAGTCGGCCAGCTCCTCGATGAAGCTTTGGATGAGACCCCGGAAAACAACATCGCCTTCCGCGCAACCCTGCTGGCTCATCGCGCACGGCTCCATCACACGCTCGGCAGCTATGCCAAATCGGTTGATTTGCTGGGGCAGGCGCTCGCGATGGATTTCGAAAATCCGGAACTCCGTCTCGTCATCCGCAGCCAACTGGGTCTCAGCCAGCTGAGGCTCGGGAAATTCGAAGAAGGTTACTCCGCCACCCTGGCCGCCGCCGGGGAGGCGAAACGGCTCTATTCTTCCAGACCCTTCCTCGCCGTCCCCTACATGAACAATCTCGGCGCGATCGCCCTTTCCCAAGGCGATGCCGAAACGGCCGATCGGGTCTTCTCCGAGGCGGTCGGCACCATCCAGTCATCACTCGGAACCGACCACCCCTCGCTCGTCGGCCCCTTGAACAACCTCGGCGTCGCGAAACAGGCACTCGGGGACTACCTCTCCGCCTCCATCCACCTGCACCGCGCGGCGGATCTGCAGAAAGCGCACCTGCCCCCGGTTCATCTCCGTGTCGCGGAAACCCAGCGCAACCTCGCGCGCAACGCCTTGCTCTCCGGCACGCCCGATTCCCATGAAGCCATCGCGGACGCCGCCGCCACCAGCATCAAGCTCCTGGAGTTGCTCATCGGGGAAGGCACCGAGCGGGAGCGCCTCAATTTCATCGGTCGCTTCGACATGGTTTCGCTTCCCTGCGCCACAGGTGACGCCGGGTTCATCGCCAACACCCTCATCGCCAGCAAGGCCAGGCTCCTTGATGCCCTGCTGAAAAAAGATGGTGTTGGGAAACGGATTCCGGAATGGCAGGACATCCGCGCTTCATTGTCCGAAGGCACGGTATTCGTCGATGTCTGCCGCTACACCACCGTATCGGAAAATCCCGAAAGCCGCTACGGAGCCATCGTGATCGCCCCAACCGTCCCTCCGAAATGGATCCCGCTGGGCAGCGATGCCGAACTCGAATCCTGGCTCGGGCACTTCCACGCACGCATGCGCTGGCGCTCCGCGATGATGGGCGGGGCGAACACCCCTCCACCCGCCCTAAAGCTCCGCCCTATCCTCCGCGCCCTGCATGAAAAGTTCTGGGCACCCGTTTCCGCGGCCTTCCCCGCAGGCACTACCAGCGTCGCCTTCTCGCCGGATGCCCGCATCCATTACCTCCCCCTCGCCGCACTGCTCGATGAAAACAACATCCCCCTTTGCAGAACCTACTCCCAGGTCACGACCGTCACCAGCGCCCGCGATCTCCTCAACACCCCTCCGGAAAAAAAACTCTCCGGCTCACCCTGGGCCGTGTTCACGGCTTCCGGTTTCCCCGCCCCGAAAATACAGGACCCCGCCGACCTCGCCGACCCATTGCTATCCCTGCTCTCGGAGCTGGAACCCATACCTGGAACCAAACTGGAGGCTGAGGCCATTCGCAGGATCGCCCCCCGGGGATCGAAATTCTTCGATGGGGAAAACGCCACCGAACAGGCCGTCATCCGTCTTGGCGATGCACCCGCTGTCATCCACATGGGCTGCCATGCCTTTTTCCTCGGAGCCGACCAATCCCTCAGAAATCTGCCCGTGGACTTCGACGACCAATCCGGACTCCTCTCCTCAGGCGGCCTGGTGCTTTACAACGGCGCAGCCCGCGAGGCCGGCGATCCGCTCCATTCCGATACCGATGACCTGCTCTTCCCCCCGGAAATCGCGAAGCTCCCCCTTGGGGGAACCCGCCTTGTCACCCTTTCCTCCTGTGATTCGGGAGTCGGCACCTCCGTCAACGGCGAGGGGCTTCTCGGCATCCGGCGCAGCTTTTCCATCGCAGGCGCGCGCGAAGTTCTCGTCGCGCTCTGGCCCGTCTCCGACTCGGCGACCCCGGAATTCATGGACAGATTCTATCGCCTCGCACTTGCCTCGGATCGCCCCGCGCAGTCGCTCTGGCAGACCCAGGGTGAATTCATTTCCGCCGCAATGGGCGACGACGAAAGCTTCGAGACCGCCGTCCTCAAGTACGCGCCTTTCATCCTGAGCCAGAACGCACCCCTGGAAACCGGTGAAAGAATCCACGCACCGGAATCCGGCGGCTTTCATGGCTGGATTCCCGCCGCAGCTTCCATCCCGCTCCTTTGCTTCCTGATCTCCAGGTTTTCACGCCGCAAACAAACCGGGCCTACGTAATTGCGTAGTGTTCAAATTTCCGGATCGCATTATGGTCAGCCAGCCCCGTAACTGAACCCCATGGTCAATGAACTGCACAAAGACCAACTCGATCGATGTTGGAATTCCTGCTGGCAACGTGCCCGGCGCCCGGTCGAGGGCGTGATCATCTCCGAGGAACAGGCCTCAGTCCTCGCCGAGCAATCCATCCGCAACCTCTCCATCGATTACGTCGATTTCCCCGGCGAGGCCGAGTTCACGGCGAAGGCTCTCCTCGAAACCGTCTCCGCCACACTCCAATCCGTCGCCGCGCAACGCCGTGTATCCTCGGATCATCAGCTTCATCACGATCCCGCGGACAAACGCTACGAGCGCAACCTGGATCTCGACCGTCTCCAACGCCACGATTCCGAAAGGGGATTTCATGACAAGGAATGGAACAAGCTTCCGCCCGTTCTCAAGCCTCTCGCCCTCGCCACCCTGAACCGCAAGGGAATCAAGGGCCCCGACGCCGAGGACGTCTTTGTCGAGACACTCGCGGAACTCGTCCGTGAGCGCGAGGGCAGCGGTCGCTCGCCCATCCTCGATCCCACCGTTTTCGAGGAAATCATCCCACTGCACATCCGCATCGTCAGCTTCCGCGCCATCGATTGGTTCCGCCGCCGCGGCTCGCTCAAGAACCAGCCGAACTCCGGCTCCAGCTACGAGGAACTCACCGAAAACCCCGACCGCGCCATTCAGTTCGAGGATCACTCCGCCGATCCCCAGGCACACACCTTCGCGAACATCTACAAGCAGTGCGAAGAGGCGCTGTCGAAAGACGAATGGGAACTCATTTTCATCCTGTATGTGAACCAGACCGCGACCATCCAGGATCTCATCGCAGATGACGAATTCTGCACCAGGATGGGTATGAAACCGGGCATTTCCGGCTCCACCCGCCGCCGCATCCTTGCCGACCTCGTGGAACAGGCTTTGGAAAAAATCCGGGAAAACATGAAATTCTGAAATCACCCTGCAATTTTTGCGATTGTTAACTTATGCTACACGAACTTCCAGCCGACCTCCGACCAACGGCAGACATGCTGCGCAATAGCCTGATGTTGCGCACGGATGAGATGGCACCCGCCCTTCCGGACGGCTTGTTCGGGGATCTCGCCGCCCGGTTCGGGATAGGCGCAGCCATGCCGGCATCTGCTGCCAGGGTTTCCCTGCTCGCAAAAATCCAGCGTTTCCTCTCCACTCCCGCCTTCGGGATGGCTGCCGCCGCACTCGTCATCCTCGCGGCGATCCTTCCATCGGTTCTCAGGCCGTCCGGCGACTCCGGCGTCTCAAGCTTCCGCGGCGGCACCGCGGAGATCGGAAACACGGCCACCCATATCGTCCTCATCGGCGCATCACAGGATCTCGCCTCATCTCTGAGCAAATCCGGAGATTTCGAGAAAGGATCCATCCTGACCTCCGACACCGCTCCTGGTTCCAAGGTTCTTTTGGATTTCAATACCTCCACGATCACCGCGATCACCGCGGATGGCGAGACCGTCCACAGCGCCGCGCTACCTGCTGACCGCATGGCCCTTACCGCAGCCATCGCGGAGGCGCTCGGGAAGCTCTGACTTGCCGCTTGGCGGACCGCTCCGTTCTTCGCTTGAAGTTTCAGGGGGAAAGTTTGAGGTTTGCCGCGTTCATGCCGCTTTCCGACTACGCAACCCCGTCCCCCGCCCTCCAAAAGGAGGTTTCTCGCCGCCGTTCTTTCGCGATCATCTCTCACCCGGATGCCGGAAAAACAACTTTGACGGAGAAATTCCTCCTCTACGGCGGAGCCCTTAACCTCGCAGGATCCGTCACCGCCCGGAAAAACCAGCGCTCCACCACCTCGGACTGGATGGAGCTGGAGAAGCAGCGCGGGATCTCCGTTTCCTCCACCGTCCTCCAGTTCGAATACAAGGACTGCGTCGTCAACATCCTCGACACCCCCGGACACAAGGACTTCTCCGAGGACACCTACCGCGTCCTCACCGCCGTCGATGCCGCCGTCATGGTCGTCGATGCGGGCAAGGGAATCGAAGCCCAGACGCGGAAACTCTTCGAAGTCTGCCGCCGCCGCGGAGTCCCCATTTTCACCTTCATGAACAAGCTCGACCGCCCCGCGCGGCCGACCCTAGACCTCCTCGACGAGCTGGAATCCGTCCTCGGCATCCATGCGTTTCCCATCAACTGGCCGCTCGGCGACGGCCCGCGCTTCAAGGGTGTTTACGACCGGGAAAACAAAAAAGTCCACCTCTTCGAGCGCACCGTGCACGGTGCCTTCCGCGCACCGGTGAACGTCTCCGGCATTGAGGATCAGTCGGTCAAAGACGCCGTCGATGAAATCACCTACAACCAGGTCTGCGACGAACTCGAACTCCTCGAAGGCGCGGGCGCGGACTTCGATGTGAATGAAGTTCTCGCCGGGAACCTCACCCCGGTCTTCTTCGGTTCCGCCGCAAACAACTTCGGCGTCCAGCTCCTCCTAGACCGCTTCCTGGAGCTTTCCCCGCCACCCATCCCGCGGAAAAGCGAAGAACAGACGGTCAATCCCGCCTCCAGGGAATTCTCCGCCTTCGTTTTCAAAATCCAGGCGAACATGAACCCGAAGCACCGGGACCGCATCGCCTTCATCCGCATCGTCTCCGGCCAGTTCGAGCGGGACATGGATGTTTTTAACACCCGCACCGGCGAAAAAGTCCGCCTCGCCAACTCCCAGCGCCTCTTTGCCCGCGAGCGCGAAACCGTGGACGACGCCTTCGCCGGCGATGTCGTCGGTCTCGTCGGCAACTACGACCTCCTCATCGGCGACACGCTGGCGACCTCCCCAGAAGTGAAATTCGACGAGATACCCCGCTTCCCGCCCGAGTGCTTTTCCTACCTCACCAACAAATCCACCGCAAAATACAAACGCTTCCAATCCGGCCTCGACCAACTCCTGAAAGAAGGCGTCGCCTCCGAGTTCAAACTACTCGACGCCCCGACCAACTCCTCATCCGTCCTACTCGGAGCGGTCGGCCCGCTGCAGTTCGAAGTCCTCCAGCACCGCCTCGAAGGCGAATACGCCGCCGAGACCCGCATCGAAACCGCCGATTGGTCCATCGCCCGCTGGCTGAAGCCGAAGCAAGGCGACCCTCTCGCCCCCGAAGCCCGCCCCGCCCTCTCCCTCGGCACCGCCCTAGCCCGCGATCCCAACGGCTGGCTCACCGCCCTCTTCCCCCACGATTGGGCCATGAAAACCTTCACCGAGAAGAACGGGGACTGGATCATCTCCGAGCAGCCGTTTCCACCAGCGTAGTGGTGACCTTCGGTCGCCACCCGCCCACAAGTTATAATTTCAGAAAGGACCAGTAGTAGCGACCGAAGGTCACCACTACACCTCATCACCCCGGAGTCCACCTCTCGGCACCACACATCATTTCCCCCCCGGTTTCCATCCATCCGCCCGCGTAGCTTTTCGGGATTTCACGGATTGCAGCAGGGGCAGAACCGCGCGGATGCGGTCGGCTCATCGCGGCGCTTTTCCTCACGGTGCCCGCAAGCGGAGCACGAAAATACGAGCGCGAGTGCCTGCAAGGTCGGCGTTTCACATTCCTCACATGGCAAGCCTTTGATGACACCGGTCTGCCCCCATCCCGGAGCACCGCATGAAAGGCACGGGGTCGCGAGACGCCGCACCAGCCGGAAGGCCAGCTTGCGGATGGACGCCATCCGCGTGGGATTCAAGTGCGCCCGCATGTCGGTCTCCACCACGGCGGCCCCATCCGTGGAATTCACGGCGGCCAGGCGGATCGCCTTCGCCAGCGCATCCCGCGTGACGATGCCCTTTGTCATGCCCTGTATCCTCCCGCCGGACTTCGGCCTGACGATGAGCGCATGCGAGGGGAAACGAACCGTGTGTAGCCATTCCCCGATCCCGCCGACATCATCCGCCTCCCGCCTATCGTAGTTCGTCCTGTTGGCGAAAACACTCTCGGTGACGACGAGGCCGCGGTCGTCGTCGATGAAGGTCATCACCTCCAGGCCTGCGGGGACGAAGGGGAGGTAAGGATGCGGGCCGAAGCTCCCTTCGTTCGCGATTCCGAGAGGCAGCCCCGCCGCCGCCATCGCCAGGCGCGCCTTCCGTTCGCAAACTTCCAGTGCCGTGCCAGGGCGGGAAACCTCACCCGAAAACGTCCCGAGCAGATCGGTGTCGAGATCCGCGGGAACCATCACCTTCAGTCCGAGCGCCAGCCGGAACGGTCGCTCCACCGCCCGCTCCTTGCCGTGTTTCGTTCCGAGGACCGCCACCCGGCCTACATAGGGCTTTGATGTCTTCATCATATTACGGATATGAAATCACACCTCCACCCGGTATCTCATCACCTTCGGATCCACCTCCCGGCTCCACGCATCGATCCCACCCGTCATCCCGAAGGCATTTTCAATCCCGTGGCCGCGGAACCACGCAACCTGATCCAAGACGTATTTCCCTGTGTGGTCGTATAGCACCACCAACCCGCCCGGCTGCTCCTTGAAAATTTTCTCTTGGATCTCCTGCGTGAAAAACTCGGCACCGGCGATCTTCACCGCCTCGTGCTCCTCCCGCGTCCGAACGTCCAGCCATAAGATTTCCTCCCCTGCATCCATGCGCCGCTTCACATCCTCCGGCCCCATCAGCATGGTGAGGTCGTGCTCATGGCTTTTCAAAAGATGCTCCAGCACCTCGTCCGCATTGATCTCCGCGCGTTTACATAGGTCTCCTAGAGTTTCCGAATCATCAAACGCACAGCTCTGGCAGCCGCCGAGGTGATACTTCGCGAAAAGCGCTCGCCTCGCCCCCGGCATCTCCGCCATCACCTTCCCCATCCTTGTATCCACATCCATCTTCATTGAAATTTAAATTTTGATAGTTGAAAGTTCAGCGTTTCTCGATCGCCACGATCGTCACATCATCCATCTGCGGCCCCTCGCCAGCGAAGTATCCCACCTCTTCCTGAACCCTTTTCACAATCGCTTCAGCGCCGAGAGGAGCAGCAGCACGGAACGCCTCGGCGAGCCTGTCCAGTCCGAATTCCTCCTCGCTTGCATTGATTGCCTCCTTCACCCCGTCGGTGAAAAGCAGCACGCAATCGCCGGATTCCAGCGTGATCTTTTCGTCCTTCGTCACCCGCTCGAACACATTCCCCCCGTCGATCCCCAGTGCGAGCCCCTTCGGTTTCGAAACCTCAACCCCGCCTGTCGCCTTCCGGAAAATCAGGGCCGGATCGTGCCCTGCCCGGGCGAAGGTCATGGTTCCGTCGGACGGATCGAGGATCCCGTAGATCATGCTGATGAACATGTCCTCGCGGATGTCCGGGAAAAGGTAGCGGTTCACCGCCGCCAGCACCAAGGAGGGTGAGGCGTTGGTCAGGGAGACGGCGCGCAGCAGGCTCCGGCACATCGCCATCAGCAGCCCCGCCGAAACACCTTTTCCGGAAACATCCGCGATCACCACACCGAGCTTCCCGTCGAGAAGCTCGATGTAATCGTAGTAGTCCCCGCTGATGATTCGCGCGGGAAGGTTCGTGCCGTTCACGCGGAATCCGGGGACCACCGGATCCTCCTGTGGCAGCAGCACACGCTGCACCTCGCGGGCGTTCCTCAGCTCGCCCTCGATCTCCTTTTTCTCGTTCGCGTCCCGGTGTACCCGGGCATTTCCGATTGCGAAGGACGACTGCTCCGCGACCGAGCGGAACACCGCGAAATCGTTTTTCGAGAATCCACCGTCCTCATGCCGCCTCGCAACAGCAAGCACGCCGATGTCCTTGCCCGCATACCTCAGCGGAGAAACCATTACCGCCACACCTTCTCCGGTATCCGGATAGCCACCGGCGCCACCGTGTTGCCTGAGATCCTCGATATGCACCGCCTCAGCAACCGTGAAGCCGTGACCGATGATCCCCTCTTCCAGCCCCACCCTCGCCAGCCGCACATGGCTCTCAAGCGCACGCGGATCGGACTCCGCCCTTTTCAAAACATCCTCAGGAACCGCAACCAGTGGCGGACACTCATCGGATACATACGCCGGATTCAGGAAACCCGGCTCATTCGCCAGGTAGTAGATCGCCCCGCCTTTTGCCCCGACAACTTTCAGCACCCCCTCCACGATCATCCGCGAAATCTCCCCATCGGTCGGCTCCATTCCGATCGCCAGCCCGAGGTCGTGCAGGAAAGTGAACATCCGCTCCTCCTCGCCCTCCATCTTGCGGAACCTCTCGCGGATCCGCTTCGCCTTGCGGCGCTGGTTCCTCAGCGCCAGCACCAGCCCCCCGCCCAGCACCAGCGAAATGCCGATGACCCATGCGGTGGAGACGTGTATCATACGTTTCAGCGGGGGTTGCCGGGCTTCTCACCGAGCTGCTCACCCAGCATCTCCACAACCCCGGAAAATTTTCCGCGGTTGCCCTCGTTCGCATCAGAGAGGATCTCGTGCGCCTCGAGGATGTGGCGTGTGTGCAGTTCGGTTCCCGCGATCATACCGGCCACCTTGGGTTTCAGCAGATCCCTAGCCTTTTCCGCCACATCTTTCCAAACCGCCTCCCCCGGATCGATCTCCATCAGGAAATCCAGGCCCAGATCCTCCAGCGAACTGCGGTTCCGCTCCCCCGGATCCGCCACCTGAAGCACCCCGTCTTTTTCCGAAATCCTGCTCGCAAGGCCTGCCAGTGTGCCCATGAACGTCGAGTCCATCCCCGTGCAGTCCTTGAGATCCACCACAAGGCAGCCTTCCCCACGCTTGATCCTAGATTCACCGAATTCCCTCACGGCCGGGCTGTTCAGGAAAGACCCCTTGCCTTCGCAGCGAATCCAACTGAAACCCTCAAACTTACCTACTTTTATGGGACAAACGATAGCCACGTAACATGATCCGTTGATTGACGGCGAATATCCCCGCATAGTAAGCCCACACTTCCGCCCGGTCAACCTCCAAGGAGAAACAAGGTCCGGATCCCTAACCGCTCCCATCCCCATGAAATCCCGCTTCCTTATCCTCGTCCCCCTCGTCCTGCTCGGTCTCTTCCTCATCCCGCTCGTCCTCCTGCGCAATGAGGTCGCTAAAACCGGAGTGGCCGACGGAGGGGAAAACGCCGGTTCGCCACAAGCAGAGATCCCTCACCCAATTCCCGAAATCCCGCCCTACACCACCGCCCCGCCCTCTCCGGACGGCATCGGAAAAATTTTCATGGGCAGGGAAATCTCCCACGTTATGGGCCACCCCGGCATCGGCTGGCTGGAGCGCAGTGATCGCGAAAAAGAAGAAGCCCCCTCAAAAGCCATCGCCCTCCTCGATCTCGCCCCGGACACCGTCATCGCCGACATCGGCGCCGGTTCCGGTTACTACAGTTTCCGCATCGCCCCGCTTGTTCCGAAGGGACAAGTCATCGCCATCGACATCCAGCCGGAAATGCTCCGCTACCTCAGGGACGAAGCAGCAAAACTCGGCCTCCCCAACATCGCCCCCCACCTAGGCGCCATCGATGACCTAAAGCTCCCCGCCAACACCCTCGACGCCGCCCTCATGGTCGATGCCTACCACGAGTTCTCCCATCCCACCGAAATGCTCCAGTCCCTCTACAAAGCCCTCAAACCCGGCGGGAAAATCTACCTCCTCGAATACCGCGCCGAAGACCCCGAAGTCCCCATCAAGCGCCTCCACAAAATGACCGAAGCCCAGGCCGTCAAGGAATACGAGGCCCTCGGCTTCACCTTCCTCGAAAACAAACCCGGCCTCCCATGGCAGCACCTGCTCATTTTCGAAAAACCCTGAATTCGGCTAAGAAACCTGCGGGGCCGGGCGTTCCTACCCGTGTAATGAGCCTTCACGCAAAACCGAAACCCGAAGCTCTCGACCGGCTACGCAAACAAAAGAGGAACTCCACCATTTCCTCGTTTGTGATCGCGTTCCTCTTGGTCGCGATCATCGCCATCAGTCTGGGAATCTTTCTTCTACCCGGTATTTCAACAGACAGGGAGATCATCGTCACCTACACGAGTCCCGGCAGCGAAATAGAGCAGCCCGAACCCACCAAAGTCACCACTAGAATTCAGCGCAACCCGAGCGCACCCTCCTCCTCCCCGGTGCGCGTCATCGTATCAAATTCAGTATCCCCCGTCTCCATCCCCGTCCCCGAAGTGAGTGCCGAGGTACCTTCCGTGGAATTCGGCACGGGTGACGACTTCGGCTCCGGCTGGGAAGGCGACGGATACGGAAAAGGTGGTGGCGGCTCCATGTTCGGCAGCAAAGACTCCATTCCCGGCGCACTCAAAGGCCGTCTCTACGACTTCAAACAAAACCGCCGGGGCAAGGAAATCAGCTACGACAGCGGCGCGCAGAACTACGCCGGAATCGCACGGAAAGTCGAAGACAATCGTTTTGTAGCATCCGCTTTTTCCGACTACTTCCAGGCACCCAGCGAACTAAGCCTCACCAACCTGGCCATCGCATACGTTTCCGCGGACATGGGGCCGGAATACTTCGGCGCAAAGGACACCATCAAACCCTCCGGTTGGATGGCCGTCTATCAGGGAAGGATCACCGCCCCCGCCACCGGCAGGTTCCGCTTCCGCGCCGCTTCGGACGACTACCTTGTCGTCCTCATCAACAACCGCCGGAATCTCCTCGCCTGCTGGGACGACCTCCAAAATGAACTGGCCGAACGCTGGAAACCGGGCAAGCAAGAGGGCAGCACCGAAAGTCCCCTCGGCTCCGCCAGGCTCCACGCCGGACACTGGATCGACCTTCGGGCTGGACAACCGGTGGACATCACCCTCGCCATCGGGGAACGCCCCGGCGGCCAGGTCGGATTCCTCCTGGAAGTTGAGCAGGAAGGCGAAGAATACCGCACCGCTGATAACGGCAGGAAAATCCTCCCCCTCTTCACCACCCATCCCTTTTCCAACTCTGAACAGACGGAAATCCAGGATCGCTTCGGCGCATACGAATTCGAATGGGAAAACGTCCCGGTCTTCGGAATCAAATAGCCGCGGCTTGGGCATCCTGCCTCCGGACATCTTCCTTGAAGTTTGGATTTTGAAAGTTGAGAGTCAAACCATGCCCGGCCTCATCATCGCCCCTCGCGCCCGAATCTTCCACGGCCACGAGTGGGTCTATTCCTCTGAAATCAAAAAATCCTTCGGCAATCCTCAGCCCGGCGATGTCATCACGCTTAAGGATTTCCGCGACCGCCCCCTAGGCTCCGCGATCTTCAATCCGGAGTCCCAGATCGTCGCCCGCCGCTTCTCCCGCCGCCGCCAGGATCTCGATCTCGATTTCTTCACCCGCCGCATCCAGCAGGCGATCAATCTCCGCAAGAGCCTGGAAGGCATCGATGAAACCCTCTGCCGCATCGTCTGGTCCGAGTCCGATGGCATCCCCGGCCTCATCGTAGATCGCTACGGCGACCACCTCTGCGTCCAGACCACCACACTCGCCATGGACATGCGGACAGACCTCATCCGCGACGCCCTCGTCTCCCTCCTCTCCCCCGCATCCATCACCCTCCGCAACGACTCCCCCTCCCGCAAGGCCGAGGGCATGGAGGAATCCATCGAGTTGATCCACGGCGAAAACCCCGGATCCTTCCCCGTCGTGTCGAACGGCATTACCTACGAGATCGACCTCATCGACGGCCAGAAAACCGGCCTCTACCTCGACCAGCTCCAGGCCCATGCCGAGGTTGCGAAACTCTCCAAAGGCCTCCGCGTCCTCGACTGCTTCACCAACCAGGGCGGCTTCGCCCTCGCCTGCGCCAAAGCCGGCGCCGCCAAGGTCACCGCCGTCGATATCTCCGCCCCCGCCTGCGCCTCCGCCCGGAAAAACGCCGAACTCAACGGCCTCGATATCGAAGTCATCGAGGCCAACGTCTTCGATTTCCTGAAATCCGCCCAACCGGAATACGACCTCATCATCCTCGATCCCCCGAGCTTCACGAAGAACAAGAAAACCCTCATGGACGCCATGCGCGGCTATAAGGAGATCCACCTCCGCTCGCTGAAGCTGTTAGAAAAGGACGGCCTGCTCTCCACCTTCTGCTGCTCCCACCACGCCTCCCGCGAGCTCTTCCTGGAAAACCTCGCCGACGCCTCCGTCGATGCCAAGAAATCCCTCCGCCTCGTCGCCGAGCACACCCAGCGCCCCGACCACCCCGTCCTCATCACCCTCCCGGAAACATCCTACCTAAAAGGCTTCACCTCCCAGGTCATCGCCACGCGATGACGCGAAAGCGTAGCTGCTCGCGTCCCGCAGCAGGCCGTGCAAGCCCCGTCCCGGGGCGAAAACCGGAGCTGGCGCATCCTGCGCCTGGACGTTCGGGAGGCACCCTGCCTCCCGTCCCCCCTCGGGATAAGAGCTATTCCCAAACAACCACGAAAAAGCTTTCGCCTCACCAGCATAATTTCCACTTATACTTGCCAATCATCTTTTAGTCGATACGCTTTTCTTATGTCCCAGCTCACCATTTATCTCGATTCCGAGACCCAGCGGAAACTCACGCTTGCCGCGCGGCGGGAGGCGGTTTCCCTATCGAGTTGGGCGCGGAAGCATCTGGCAAAAGCGGCCGAGGAATCCGAGGCGACGGCTTGGGATCATGTTGCGCTTTTTGCAGGAACCGCAGGCGATGACTTCAAGCCCCCGTCCCGCGACAACACCCACCGCCCGGTTCCGGACCTCGAAGACTGAGTGCCATGTTCTGCCTCGATACAAACATCTGGTCTTATCTGCTGCGACAGCCCAACGCAGCCTTGGTAGGGAACATGAAAAACCACACCGCCGCCGAGCTCTGCCTCACCGAACTGATCCGGGGAGAGCTGCTCTTCGGCGCGAAGCGCAGTTCCAAACCCACCGAACTCACTTCCCGGATCGAACAACTCCTGGCACCCTTCACCCGCCTCCCCTTCGACTCCGAGGCTGCGATCCACTACGCAGAAATCCGCTTCCACCTGGAGAAACAAGGGATCCCCATCAGCCCGAACGACCTCATCATCGCCGCCACCACCCGCGCGGCAGGAGCCACCCTGGTCACCGCAAACATCCGCGAGTTCCGTCGCGTCCCGGATCTGAAATGCGAGGACTGGACGGCGTAGGAAATCCCTCCGCCTCGTCGCCGAGCACATCCGGCGCCCCGACCATCCCGTCCTCATCACCCTCCCGGAAACCTCCTACCTCAAAGGCTTCACCTCCCATGTCATCGCCACGCGATGACGCGAAAGCGTAGCTGCTCGCGTCCCGCAGCAGGCCGTGCAAGCCCCGTCCCGGGGCCAATCTTTAAAGGAGCAGGTGCGTCTCCGCGCCTTGAGTCAAAGCGGGCGTCTCCGCCCGCTGTCCAAATCCATTTCCTCCACAGGCGGCGGAGACGCCACCCCGAACTCAAGGGGCGATGACGCCCCTACTCCTCTCAAATCCCACTCCGAAAAAGTTACAGTGGCCTTCGTGATGGAAGACGTGGAATGGGGACTCCATGGGATAGACCGAAACCAGCTAACTGATGACACCGCCCCCCGCCTCATCTTGATTTCCCTATTTTCACGGATTTCGGCTCGGCGTTAAAAAATCAACTTTCGCACACAGGCTAGGTCGAGTATGATGCTGGCATGGAAATTCTTGAACGCTCTCCGATCACCTCCTCTCCCAAAGTGATGGGCGGGGCACTCGTATTTCGGGGAACACGGGTGAGCGTTCAGACCCTGTTGGATTACCTGAATGACGGATTCACCCTGGCTGAATTCCTCGAATTTTTCCCATCCGTCGCCCAAGCAGATGCCGAGGAATTTCTCAGTATCCTTGGCGACCGCCCGGCATGAAGATCGTTTTCGACGAAAATGTGCCGTGGCCATTGAGAAAACTCATGCCACACCACGATGTGACTAGCGTCCAGAAGGAAGGTCTAGGCGGCATGGAAAACGGAGAGTTGCTCGCCTCGCTTGATGGAAACTTCGATATTTTCATCCTTTGCGACAAAAATCTGAGATACCAACAGAACCTTCTCGGACGCAGGATCGCCATTATCGAATTGCCCACAAACCGCTGGCCGGTTCTCAAGGATCTGACATCCGAGATCGATGACGCCATTGCAGGATCATCTGCAGGCTCCTACTCAACCGTCTCTGAAGCAACGAATGAAGGCTAAATATTTCCAAGACACAGATACCCTCTACCTCGAATTGCGGGATTCCGAAGTGGTCGATACCCGCGATCTCGATGACGACACAATCCTCGACTACGATGCCGATGGAAACGTCGTGGGAATCACCCTCGAGCACGCAAAATCCAGAGTGGGCGGCGAGCGGGTGGAGTTCGAGATGGTTACCGCGTAGAGTATTCCCTTAGAAACCAACCCGCCTGAGCCACCCTGGTCACCGCCAACATCCGCGAGTTCCGTCGCGTCCCGGATCTGAAATGCGAGGACTGGACGGTGTAGGAAATCTCGCCACCTCGTCGCCGGGCACATCCGGCGCCCCGACCACCCCGTCCTCATCACCCTCCCGGAAACTTCCTACCTCAAAGGCTTCACCTCCCAGGTCATCGCCACGCGATGACCGCGAAAACGTAGCTGCTCGCGTCCCGCAGCAGGTCGTGCAAGCCCCGTCCCGGGGCGAAACCGAAGCTGGCGAATCCTGCGCCAGGCCGTTAGGGAGGCATCCTGCCTCCCGTCCCCCCTCCGGATAAGCGCTCTTGCCAAACAACCACGGAAAAGCCTTCGCCTCACCAGCATTATTGGCAGATCGCATGAGCCACTCCTTGCCGAGGCTCATCAGAACATCTTCACCTCCCGCTACCCGCTCCACCTCCCCACCAAAGCCCAGCTCGAAGCTGGAAATCCAACGCGAGCTGCGCACAAGCTTCACGCGGCCGATCTTCTCGCGGATTTAAGGATACCGCCACGTAGCCGACTCGAAACCCTTTCCGGCGATCTCAAAGGTTTCTGGAGCATGAGAATCAATCGGGTGTTATTTTTTTCGGTGGATTTTATTCTCGCACTGTTGGTGCTAGGGAGCGCCGCAGGCTCTGGACTGCTGGGATTCTTTATTCCCAGCTTTTGGGGATGGCGTCGTTGATCGCAGCGGGTGTTTGCTACCTGCCGCGCATCGACATTTGCATTAAGAGTTTTTTTAACCGCAGATGGACGGGATTTACGCAGATAAAGAGGATGGGATTAAGAATTTTCCTTTCTTCGATCTGCGTGAATCCTGTTCATCTGCGGTTAAATTTTTCTGTATTCATGGGATAATCTAACAGTATTGGGTGAGACAGTTGTCCTACTTTTTACGGAACTTGACGCGCGGCAGTATATTTTAAACACACCCGCCCGGAGAGCTGCGGATAAGAACCGCAGCAGTCCAGAGCCTCCGGCGGTTTTCTCCACCGAAAAAAATCACACCCGAAAAACGGCGAAGGCTTGTAGCCGTTTTGGACAGGAGCGAACGCGACTTGCTCCGAAGGAGCGAGGGTGTGTGGGGCTCACCCGAGTCAATACGACCTGCGCCTCAGCCGCTACTTCGGCACCTCGCCCGGCTTCTGGCTGCGCCTGCAACTCGACTTCGAACTGATGCGAGCCGCACGCGAAACCGGCGAACTCATCAACCGCGAAGTCCAGCCACATGCCGCTTGAACCCATATTCCCCAATGGGGAACGATCAAAATGTTTCAATGCAGCACTTGACCCGAAACACCTGACCCGAAACATGTTTCAATGCAGCACCTGACCCGAAACAGACCCGAAACACAGGATAGTCCTCGGCTCGGTGGACGCCTCACGGATCACCGCCTCCATCCCCAAAATCCTCCTTTCCTGGTGCCCGAATCCTTGCTAATCTCCCGGCATGGTCAGTATCGCAGAATTCCAGGAACAAGTCGCGGCGTTGCCCGTTGAGCAGAGAGCCTCGTTGGCGAGTTTCCTCCTCCACTCGCTGCCCGACCCCGATTACGACGTCTCCGACGAGGAAGTGGTAGAGAGAGTTCGCCAAGTGAAATCCGGCGAAGTCGCAACCATCTCCATGGATGAGTTGCGCGACGGTGTTCTATCCGACCGGGGGCGCTAATGCCGAGGTTTCACCCACAAGTCCGGCGCGACGTGACCCTCGCGATCCGCCACTATGACTCGATCAGCGATTCGCTCGGCGACGATTTATGGGTGAGATTTGAGAAAATCTGTCTCCAAGTGGAAGCGCATCCTGAGCGCTATCACTTCGATCCCAGTGGCTGGCGACGTGCCAATCTTGAGAGATTTCCCTACCACTTGCTGTTTTACGAGGAACTCGATGGCGTGCGGATCATGACGGTGCGTCATGACCGCAGGAACCCTCGCTTCGGGCTACGGCGTAAGTAGGCCTCCTTCCCAATCGGTACCTCGCCCGTCAGTTCCCGCGCCTCCTCCCGCCGCAAGTGGCTGGGGATTCCAGCCCCAGGCCGTTGCGGGAGGCATCCTGCCTCCCGAGATTCTCCCGTCCCGGCAAGTCAGGGATGAGTTGGAACTGGACAAGGATATTCTGGAAAG
>Ga0163144_10005350_pt1 | contig 28501 bp, 24 predicted proteins | sample OliLak19BULKMAT1_FD_123175 | JGI IMG/M metagenome (GOLD analysis project Ga0163144, IMG submission 123175) | Freshwater microbial mat bacterial communities from Lake Vanda, McMurdo Dry Valleys, Antarctica - Oligotrophic Lake LV.19.BULKMAT1 | ecosystem: Environmental > Aquatic > Freshwater >... | reverse complement strand
TCTTCGCCCACGCCGTCGACCCACGGTCAGCGTCGACGTCGGCGGCGTCCTCGTCGGGAGCGCGCATCCGGTCGTCGTCCAGTCGATGACCAACACGGACACGGCCGACGCCGACGCCACGGCGATCCAGGTCGCGCGCCTGGCCCACGCCGGCTCGCAGCTCGTACGGATCACGGTCAACACGGAGCAGGCGGCGGCCGCCGTGCCCGAGATGATGCGCAAGCTGCGCGACAACCTGGGCGTGGACGTGCCGGTCGTGGGCGACTTCCACTACAACGGCCACAAGCTGCTCGTGGAGTACCCGGAGACCGCGGCCCTCCTGGCCAAGTACCGGATCAACCCGGGCAACGTCGGGGCCAAGCGTCACGACGAGCACTTCGCGACGATCGTCCAGGTCGCCATCGACAACGACAAGCCGGTCCGCATCGGCGTGAACTGGGGCTCCCTGGACCAAGCCATCCTCACCGAGTTGATGGACATCAACGCGCGCTCCAGCGAGCCGCAGGACAGCCGCGACGTGATGATCGAGGCGATGCTCCAGAGCGCCCTGCGCTCTGCCGAGCTGGCCGAGCAAACGGGTATGCGCCACGACCGCATCATCATCAGCGCCAAGGTCTCCGGTGTGCGCGACCTGGTCGACGTCTATCGGCTGCTCGCCGCGCGCTGCGACTACCCGCTCCACCTGGGCCTGACCGAGGCCGGGATGGGGGACAAGGGCATCATCGCCTCCACGGCCGGCCTGGCCATCCTGCTCAACGAGGGGATCGGCGACACGATCCGCGTGTCCCTGACCCCGGAGCCCGGCGCCCCGCGCGAGCGCGAGGTCGAGATCGCCCAGCAGGTCCTCCAGTCGATGGGCCTGCGCTCGTTCCTGCCCCAGGTCAGCGCCTGTCCCGGCTGTGGCCGCACGACCAGCACGTTCTTCCAGGAGATGGCCCAGCAGATCCAGGGCTATCTCAAGGAGCGCATGCCCGAGTGGAAAGAGACCCACCCCGGCGCCGAGGAGCTGCGCGTGGCGGTCATGGGCTGCGTGGTCAACGGCCCCGGCGAGAGCAAGCACGCCGACATCGGGATCAGTCTCCCCGGCACCTTCGAGGAGCCGGTGGCGCCCGTCTTCATCGACGGCAAGCTCGACCGCACGCTGCGCGGCGACGGCCTGGTCGCCGAGTTCATCGAGATCCTGGAGGATTACGTGGCCCGCCGCTACCCGAGCCCCGCCGTCCCGGTTTGATCTGAGCCCGAGCGTTTGAGGCGTCCACCCATCCGCGTGTATACTCCCGGTCAACTGAACGGCCGCTCCTGACGTGGGTGACCCCCGCGTCTTTTTTTTGGACCGGTCGTGCGTGGCGATGCATTGTGGAGGTGGCGATCATGAGTCGAGACTTCGTGGGCGCCCTCCTGCAGCTGAACGCGGAGAAGCAGGTCTCCCGGGAGCAGCTGATCGGGGCGGTGGAGGACGGCATCCAGTCCGCCTACCGTCGCGTCGCCGGGGACGAGGACATCCAGGTCCGGATCGATGCCGAGACCGGCCGAATCCGCGTCTACCGAGCACGCCTCGTGGTCGAGCAGATCGAGGATGAACTGACCCAGATCACCGTGGCCGACGCGGTCGCTCACGACGCCAACGCCAAGGTCGGCGACGTGGTCGAGACGGAACAGCTCGATGGCGATGTCTTCGGCCGGATCGGTGCCCAGACCGCCAAGCAGATCGTCCTGCAGCGCATCCGCGAAGTGGAGCGCGACCAGGTCTTCGATCAGTTCGCGAACCGCGAGGGCGAGCTCATCACGGGCACGGTCAACCGCGTCGAGCCGCGCGCACTCATCCTGGACGTCGGCAAGAACGTGGAGGCGATCCTCGTCACCACGGAACAAAGCCCCCTGGAGCACTACCGGATCGGCCAGAACGTGAAGGCGTTCGTGCTGGAGGTCCGTCGATCCGTCCGTGGTCCGCAGATCTTCGTCAGTCGAACGCACAAGGGCTTCCTGCGCCGGCTCTTCGAGCTGGAGGTGCCGGAGATCCACAGCGGCACGGTGGAGATCAAGGCCATCGCCCGCGAGGCCGGCAGCCGCTCCAAGGTGGCTGTCGGGTCACGCCAGGAAGGGCTCGATCCGGTCGGTGCCACCGTCGGCCAGCGCGGGGCGCGGGTGCAGGCCGTGGTCGCCGAGCTCGGTGGCGAGAAGATCGACGTCATCCCATGGAGCGACGATGCCGGGGTGTTCGTGGCCAACGCCCTGAGCCCGGCCCAGGTGATCTCCGTCGACATCGACGAGGAACACCGGATCGCCAGCGTCACCGTGCCGGAGCGCATGCTCTCGCTGGCCATCGGTCGCGAGGGCCAGAACGCTCGGCTCGCCGCGCGCCTGACCGGGTGGCGGATCGACATCCGGAGCGACGTCTCGGTGGCCGAGGCGAAGGCGCTCGCTGACGCCGATCCCGTCCCGAACGTTGCGACGTCCGGGGTCGAGGCTCCGGTCGTCGTGGTGGGGTCCGACGCTGGCGACGTTGTCGCCGTTGCGGATGCTGGGCCGGCCAAGCCCAAGCGCGTGACGAAGAAGGTCGCGGCCAAGGCCGCGGCGGGCGACGCTGCCGACGCCGTTGCGGATGCTGCGCCGGCCAAGCCCAAGCGCGTGACGAAGAAGATCGCGGCCAAGGCCGCCGACCCGATCACGGACGAGGTGGCGTCGTAAGCGCGGCCGTCCATTCCCCACCGAGCACCCCGCGTCGTGTCCCAACGCGGTCGTGCGTGGCGTGCCGGACGCCGCGTCCCAAGCGCGAGCTCCTTCGGATCGTCCGGACGCCCGACCGGCGGGTCGTCGTCGACGACACCGGCCGGCTCGCCGGCCGAGGCGCCTACGTCTGTCGCACGGCGGCCTGCCTGACCATCGCCAACACCAAGAGCGCCCTGAGTCGGGCCCTGGAGATCCCCGTCCCGACGGCGCTCATCGCGAGCATCGCCCTCGGGCCGGACACCACCACTGACATGATCGAAGGAGGAGCCCGTGGCCAGGAGTAGGAGCGGCACCCGCGGCCGTCGCGGGCCGCGCAAGCCGCCGCGTCGCGATGGCGTGTTCGGATCTCAGGTCCAGACCATCGACCCTCGTGAGCGTGGCGCCCTCGAGTTGCCCACGACCATCACGGTCAAGGAATTTGCCGAGCTCCTCTCGGTCAACGTCGCGGACATCATCCGCGAGCTGATCAAGAGCGGGATCTTTGCGACCATCAACCAGCTCATCGACCGCGATACGGCGTCGCTCGTGGCCGGCGAGCTCGGCTACGAGGTGGCCGAGACGATCGCCGTGACCCCCGGTGGTGGCGTCGCCACGGACGGCGAGAGCGAGGGTCCGCCCGCCGAGGCGACCAAGGAGGTCCTCTTCGAGGAGGACGATCCCAAGACCCTGGTTCCGCGATCGCCCATCGTCACGGTGATGGGCCACGTCGACCACGGCAAGACCAGCCTGCTGGATGCGCTGCGCTCAACGGACGTGGCCGCCGGCGAGCGTGGTGGCATCACCCAGCACATCGGCGCGTCGGAGATCGTGCATGACGACAAGAAAGTCGTCTTCCTCGATACGCCGGGCCATGAGGCGTTCACGGCGATGCGTGCCCGCGGCGCGCGGGTCACGGACATCGCGATCATCGTGGTCGCGGCAGACGATGGCGTCATGCCCCAGACCCTTGAGGCCATCGCCCATGCGAAGGCGGCCAAGGTCCCGATCATCATCGCCCTCAACAAGATCGACAAGCCGGATTCCGATCCCACCCGGGTCAAGACCGAACTGACCGAGGCCGGGATCGTGATCGAGGAGTACGGCGGCGACGTGCCGCTCGTGGCAGTCTCCGCGAAGAGTCGCGAGGGTCTGGATCAGCTCATCGAGATGGTCCTGCTCGTCGCCGATCTGCAGGAGCTCACGGCCAACCCGGATCGCCCGGCGGTCGGCACGATCGTCGAGGCGCAGATGGACAAGAACCGCGGCGCCATCGCGACCGCGCTGGTCCAGACCGGCACGCTCAAGGTCGGTGACATCATCGTCGTGGGCGAGACATTCGGTCGCGTTCGCGCGCTGGAGAACGACCGCGGCAAGCGGGTCAAGACCGCGGGCCCGGCCAGCGCCGTGGTCGTCCTGGGCCTGTCCGAGGTCCCGGCCGCCGGCGACATCCTGCGCGTCGTCGCGGACGACAAGGCCGCCCGGATCATGGTCGAAGGTTTCAAGGCGGCCGCCTCCGCGAAGAGTGGCGATGCCTCAGGTCGGGCGACGCTGGAGGATCTCTACCGGCAGATCCAGGCCGGCCAGGCCAAGGAGCTGCGGATCATCCTGAAGTCGGACGTCTCGGGGTCGCTGGGTGCCATCACCCACGCCCTTGAGCAACTCGATCAGGATGAGGTCCGGATCAACGTCCTGCATGAGGCCGCCGGTGACATCACCGACAACGACATCATGCTCGCGACCGCGTCCGACGCCATCGTGGTGGGTTTCAGCACGAGGATCACGGAGACAGCCCGACGGGCCGCCGAAGCCGAGGGTGTGGACGTCCGCCTATACGACATCATCTACAAGCTGACCGACGACATCGACGCTGCGCTGAAGGGGCTGCTGGAGCCCGTCATCGTGGAAGTCGTGGAAGGCCGGGCGGAGGTCCGTCAGGTCATCAAGGTCGGCAAGAACACCCAGATCGCGGGCTCGTACGTCACCGACGGACGGATGGTGCGCGGCGGTGCCCGAATCTGGCGCAGCGGCAAGGTCATCGCGACCGATCGGATCGAATCGCTCCGGCGCTTCCGTGATGACGTCCGCGAGGTCCAGACCACCTACGAGTGCGGTATCGGGCTGGCCAACTTCCACGACCTCGCCGAGGGCGACATCATCGAGTGCTTCACCTCACAGACCGTGAGTCGGGCCGCGGCCGGCTGATCCGGGAGTATCCGTGAGCCAACGAACGGACCGAGTCGACGAGTTGCTCCGGCAAGAGATCGGGGCGATCGTGGCGCGCGATGTGGCGGACCCACGGATCGGGTTCGCCACGATCACCAAGGTGGAGACGACGCGCGATCTGCGCCACGCCAAGGTCTGGGTGAGCGTCATCGGTCAGCCCGCCGAGCGGACGGCCACGGTGGCGGCGCTCGGCCGGGCGATGCCGTTCGTGCGCCACGAGCTCGGCAAGGCCCTGCGCATCAAACGTATCCCGGACCTGCACGTACACCTGGACGAGACGGCCGATCGGGGCACTCGCGTTCTCCAGCTGCTCAACGACCTGGAGGCTGGTGTCACGCCCACCGCGGACATGCCACTCGGTGAATCGCTCCCGACGCCGGTCGCGCGCGTCGGCCTTGAGGGAGATGCCACGGACGAACCGCCGTCCGCGGTGATCCCGCCGAAACCCAGGGTTCGTCGCCGTCGGCCAGATGGTCGGTGGCGCTGATGTCGTTCGACCTGTCGTCCTTCCTGGATGCGGTTCCGGACGCCGTCGTGGAGCGCATCCGCGGGGCGCGGCGCGTCCTCGCGGTCGGCCACGAGAACCCGGACGCGGATACGCTCGGGGCCACGCTCGGCGTGGTCGCCATCGTGGAGTCGCAGGGTGGCCGGGCGGACGCCGTGTGCACGGATCCCGTTCCGGCGCTCTACGGGTTCATGCCCGGCGTGGAGCGGTTCCGGACGGATCCGACCACCGATGTCGACTATGACCTCCTGGTCGTGTCGGATTGCGGCACGCTGGACCGGATCGGCGCCGTGCGCGACCGGCACGCGGACCTGTTCGAGCGGCTGCCTCGCGTCGTCATCGACCATCACGCCTCGAATAGCGCTGCGGGGACAACGGACTGGATCGATCCGGGCGCGGCGGCCACCTGCGAGATGGTCACGTTGCTTGCGGCGCGACTCGGCGTGCCGTTCGAGGGGGAGCGGGGGAGGGCCCTCGCCGATGCACTCATGGCGGGCATCGTGATGGACACCGCGACCTTCGCCCATCCCAACGCCACGCCGCGCACCCTGGCCGTCGCCGCGACCCTGGTCCAGGCCGGCGCGGCGCTGTCCGACATCTCGCGCCGGTTGTATCGGTCCAAGCCGGAGGCCCAACTCCGGCTGTTCGGTCGCGTGCTGGACCGCCTGGAGAGCGCGGACGATGGGCGGGTCATCTGGTCGACTCTGCTGGACGCGGACCTCGCGGCGACCGGGACGACCCCGGCGCATTCGGAGGGGATCATCGACCTGCTCGCCCAGGCGGACGATGCCGAGGTCGCCATCCTGTTCAAGGAAGCCGGTCGCGCGACCCGGATCAGCGTGCGGACCAAGCCTGGCGGCGTGGACGCCACGGTCCTGACCGGCCGATTCGGCGGTGGGGGTCACGCGCGCGCCGCCGGGGCGACGGTGGAGTTGCCGGTGGAAACGGCCTGCCCAGCCGTCCTCGCGGAGGCGGGACGACTCGCGGGCGAGGTTTCGCGCGTCGCGGTGCGCGAGGGCGGTCGCGAGGTCGGTCGCGGGGCGTCGGGCTGACGTGGCCCATGCCTCACTGGGACCGGGCCTCGACGGCGTCCTGATCGTCGACAAGCCGATCGGCCCGACCTCGCACGACGTCGTGGGGCTCGTTCGACGGCTGGCCGCGACCAGGCGGGTCGGGCATGGTGGCACGCTGGATCCATTCGCCTCCGGCGTCCTGCCCATCTTCCTCGGCAAGGGCACCCGGGTCGTGGAGTTTCACCTCGCCGACCGCAAGGCCTACCGCGCGACCGTGTGCTTCGGGGCAGCGTCGGCGACCGACGACATCGAGGGCGAGATGACGCGCGCGGAGGGCCCGGCCCCCAGCCGCTTCGCCGTGGAAGCCGCTCTCGCCGGGTTCCTCGGCACCATCCGGCAACGGCCGCCGACCTACTCGGCGATCAAGGTGGCGGGACGTCGAGCGTACGCGATGGCTCGTGCGGGCGAGATGGTGGACCTGCCCGAGCGTGAGGTGACGATCTTCTCGCTGGTCCTGGTCTCGTGGGATGACACGGACACGGAACGACCGATCGCGATCCTGGACGTGATCTGTGCCGCGGGCACGTACATGCGCGCGCTGGCTCGCGATCTCGGCGAGCGGCTTGGGAATGCCGCCTACCTTGGGGCGCTCCGGCGGACCGCAGCGGGTCCCTTCGACGAGGCTGCGGCGATCTCCCTGGATGCGGTGCGCGCGGCGGCGGCCGATGGCCCCGAGGGGCTGGTGCCGCTGCTGCGACCGCTCGACGACGGGCTCGACCGGTTCCCGATCGTGGCGCTGACCGCGGCAGAGGTCGCGGCGGTCGCGCGCGGCCAGTTCGTCCGGCCGGCGGCCGGGTTCACGGCCGGGGCGGAGCGGTATCGACTCATGACGCCGGGTGGTGGCCTGGCCGCGATCGGGACGGACGCCGGGACCGGACGATTGGCACCGGACAAGGTCCTCGTGTCGGCGGAGGTCGATGCCTGATGGACGTGGTCGCCGGGGTGGACGGCCTGCGGCCGGAGCACGGGCCGATCTTCGCCGTCGTGGGCGTGTTCGATGGGCTGCACCTGGGTCATCGGTATCTGTTGGAGCACCTGGTCCTGGAGGCACAGGCCCGCGGGGCGCGTGCCACGGTGGTCACCTTCGACCACCATCCGGACGAGGTGCTGGTGGGGGCAGCCCCACCATTGCTGCTCCACCCCGACGAGCGCCTGGAACGGCTGGCCGCGGCCGGTGTGGCCGTCACGGTCGTCCAGCACTTTGACGAGGCCGTCCGGCACACGACCTACGACGCGTTCGTGAACCTCATCCGGCAGCGGACCGTCTTGGCCGGGCTGTTGATGACGCCCGATGCGGCCTTCGGCTATGAGCGACGGGGGACCCCGGAAGCTCTCGCGAAACTCGGCGTCTCGGACGGCTTCGATCTCGTCGTCGTGCCCACGTTCACCCTGGACGGGCGGCCCGTGCGCAGCTCGGACGTGCGCGCCGCCATCGCGGCCGGTGACCTCGCGGCCGCGGCAGAGCTGCTGGGGCGGCCGGTCACGTTGCGCGGTGAAATGCGCGGCGGCGTCGTCTCCATGCCGTGGCCGATCGCGCTGCCGCCGGACGGGACGTATCCATGCCTGTTGGGGGGCGTCTCGACCACGTTGACCGTGCGCGGTGGCCGCGCCCACGTCACTTCCACGGGTCCCTCGTCGGCGGCAGGGGACGTGGCGTTGACGTTCACGACGTAGCGCGTGGCGATCAGCGCCAGCTCGCCGCGGCCCCTTCAGCCTGCAATGGTGACCCACGGTCAACGGTTCGGGCCGGGAGGCAGTCGCGCGAAGCCGTCGAGGTGCGATTCGGGATCGGATGGTGACCCACGGTCAACGAGGACAGCCGGAACGTCGTCCTGACGGAGGATCCGGAGCACTCGTCGCGATGGGGGCCGGCCTTAGGCGCCGGAATCGTTGACCCACGGTCACCACCGGGTGCCTGGCGCCGTCCGTGACGGCCTGGCGCCGTCCGCAGGGCTGCCTGCAGTCTGTTGGGCCTAGAGACCCGGCTGCCAGAGCGGTTCGCTGACGCCGCGCTCATGGTTCTCGTAGCGGGCCATCACGAACAGCGCGTCCGACAGCCGATTGAGGTAGGGGAGCACCAGGTCGCCGATCGGCTCCTCGTGCGAGAGCGTGATCGACTCGCGTTCCGCGCGCCGGCATATCGTCCGCGCGACGTGGAGCTGCGCGGCGCCGGGCGAACCTCCCGGCAACAGGAAGTTCGTGAGCGGGCCCACGACCTCGTTCAGCGCATCGATGGTCTGCTCGAGCTGCTCCACGTGCCGGGGCTGGACGGTCGGGATGCGCCCGCGCCGCTCGTCGTCCTCCGGCCAGCACAGGTCCGAGCCCAGGTCGAACAGTTCGTTCTGGATCCGTCCGAGCTCCGCCGTCAGACGCTCGGTCAGCCCGAGGGCCAGGGCCACCCCCAGGGCGGAATTGAGCTCGTCCACGGTCCCGTAGGCGCGGACGCGGGCGGAATCCTTGCTGACCCGTCGACCCCCGCCGAGCCCGGTCATCCCCTCGTCACCGGTCTTCGTGTAGATCCTGTCAAGTGCTGGCATGTGCGGACTGTAGCCTGTCAGGTCCGATCGTCGCGCCGTTTGACCGATTCGCCCGCGGACCCGTATCATCCGCCGGTCAAAGATCGGAAAAAACCACGTAACGTCGTGTTCGGAGGAACGAGTGCCGCTCGCGCGGGAACTGAAGCAGGAGATCATGACCGGGTTCGCCACGAAGGATGGTGACACCGGTTCGCCCGAGGTCCAGGTCGCGCTCATCACCGAGCGGATCAAGGATCTGACGGGGCATCTTCGGAGCTTTCCCAAGGATAACCATTCGCGCCGCGGCCTCCTCAAGCTCGTCGGCCAGCGCCGCCGCCTTCTCGCGTATCTGATGAAGAAGGACAGCGCGCGCTACCGGATCGTCATCGGACGGCTCGGGCTGCGCCGCTAACGCCGCTCCCCTGAAGACCTCGGGCATGACCCGGGGTCGTTCAGCAACCGGCGCCTAGCCCAGTGCGGTCAGGCTGACCCGCCCAGGGTCGTCACCTCCTCCACGCACCAGGAGGAGTAATTCCCTTGTCTCACACATTCGAGACGCAGCTCGGTGGCCGCACGCTGACCATCGAGACCGGCAAACTCGCCCGACTCGCCGGCGGGGCTGTCACGGTCCGCTACGGCGACACCTTCGTGCTCGGCACGGCCAACCGGTCCGATCCCCGCCCAGGCCTCGACTTCTTCCCGCTCACGGTGGAGTTCGAGGAGCGCATGTACGCCGCGGGCAAGATCCCGGGCGGCTTCATCAAGCGCGAGGCGCGCGCGTCAGAGGCGGCCACGCTGGCCGCCCGCCTGACCGACCGCCCCATCCGCCCGCTCTTCCCCGAGGGCTACAAGGACGACATCCAGCTGGTCATCACGGTCCTCTCCACGGACCAGGAGAACGAGCCTGACGTCCTGGGCACGATCGCCGCATCGGCCGCGCTGACCATCAGCGAGATCCCGTTCAATGGTCCGGTCGGTGCCGTGCGCATCGGTCGCATCGGTGGCGAGTTCGTCGTCAACCCGACCTACACCGAGCTCGCGGACTCGGAGCTCGACCTGATCGTCTCCGGCACGCGGGATGCGATCATGATGGTCGAGGCCGGCGCCAAGCTGCTGCCGGAAGACGTCATGGCCGAGGCCATCCTGTTCGGGCATCGCGCCCTCCAGCCGCTCATCGATATCCAGGAGCAGCTTCGCGAGGCCGTCGGCAAGACCAAGAGCACGCCGTTCCTCGAGGCCGGGCTCGGCTCCGTGCTCGAGTTCGCCAAGGCCGTGGCGGACGGCCGCGAGTTCGTCATCGTCGATGTCGAAACGACCGGCACAGACCCAAAGATGGCCGACCTCGTCGAGATCGCCGCGGTCAAGGTCAAGGGCGGGAAGATCACCGATCGCTGGTCGAGCTTCGTCAACCCCGGACGACCGATCCTGGGCAACCAGATGCACGGCATCAAGGACGCGGACGTCAAGAAGGGCCTCAAGCCCGCTGATGCCGCCAAGCAGGCCGTCAAGTTCATCGGCGATGCGCTCATCGTCGGCCACTCGGTCGGGTTCGACCTGGGCTTCATCGAGGCAGCGCTCGGCGACGGGACGCACTTCGAGCAGGGCCGCTATCTGGACACGTTGACGATCGCTCGCGAGGGCTATCCCGACCTCGAGAACTACAAGCTCCCGACGCTGTCGAGCTTCTTCGGCATCGAGCTCTCGCAGGCGCATCGCGCCCTGCCGGACGCCGAGGCGACGGCCAACCTGCTGATCTGGTTCGGTAACGACCTGCCGGCCCGCATCGAGGGTCTCAAGGCCGGCATCTCCGAATCGGTCCGGGCCAACCGGACCGGTGGCGATGCCAAGGGCCTGCTGGAGGGCGCCCGTAGAGAGGCGCGCGTCAGCAAGGGCCTGTACAACCTGATCTACAAGAAGACGTGCCGCCAGCTGGCCCTCGACGAGGGGATCCGGATGGACGGCCGCGGCCTGACCGAGCTCCGCCAGATCTCGGTCGACGTCGGGATCCTGCCGAGGGCGCACGGTTCCGGTCTGTTCACCCGCGGCGAGACGCAGGTCCTGACGATCGCGACCCTGGGCGCTTCGTCGGACGTCCAGCGTATCGACACGATCAGCCCCAAAACGGAGAAGCGCTACATCCACCACTACAACTTCCCGCCCTATTCGACGGGCGAGAACAAGCCGATGCGTGGCCCCAGCCGGCGCGACATCGGACACGGCAACCTGGCCGAGCGGGCGCTCATCCCGGTCCTGCCGACGCACGAGGAATTCCCCTACGTGATCCGGCTCGTGTCGGAGTGCCTGTCGTCGAACGGCTCGACGTCGATGGCCTCCACGTGCGGCTCCACCCTCGCCCTGATGGATGCGGGTGTGCCGATCTCGGCCCCGGTGGCCGGTGCCGCGATGGGCCTCATCAGCGAGCCCGACGGCCGGTTCGTCGTCCTGACCGACATCCTCGGCAAGGAAGACTCGGTCGGTGACATGGACTTCAAGGTGACCGGAACGCGGGACGGGATCACCGCCCTGCAGATGGACATCAAGGTCCAGGGGATCAACGAGGCGATCATCCGGGGCGGCCTCAAGCAGGCCCTGGCGGCCCGCCTGGAGATCCTCGACAAGATGACCGAGGTCATGCCTGAGGCCCGCTCGGACATGAGCGACTTCGCGCCGCGCATCACGACCATCAAGATCAACCCGGAGAAGATCCGCGAGATCATCGGCAAGGGCGGATCCATGATCCGCAAGATCCAGGAAGAGACCCAGACCGAGATCAATGTCGAGGACGATGGCACCGTGGAGATCGCGGCCGTCTCCGGCGAGAACGCTCGCAAGGCGATCGACTGGATCAACAGCCTGACCCGCGAGGTCGAGGTCGGCTCCCTGTACATGGGCAAGGTCACCCGGATCATGGGCTTCGGCGCGTTCGTCGAGATCCTGCCGGGCAAGGAAGGCCTGGTCCGTATCGGCGAGCTTGCCGACTACCACGTCCCGACCGTCGAGGACGTCGTGTCCGTCGGCGACGAGATCATGGTGGTCGTCCTGGAAGTCGACCGCCAGGGCCGGGTCAACCTGTCCCGCAAGGCAGCGATGCAGCGGCACCTGGCCAAGGATCCCGTCTGAGGGTCCCGGCCACGGGGCGCTCCAACACCGTCCATTCGAACGGCCGGTCCCTCCGGGGCCGGCCGTTGCGCTGCCGACAGGCCGAACATGTATCCCGGCTCCCACGGGCGTCCCGGCCCGTACAGGTCCGTCGACTCCCGACCAGCCGGACGATGCGGACCCAGATTCCGCTCAGAGCGGCAAACGGGGGCTATGGGACGGCATACGCGAGTGCCTGGTCGCCATCGATCGGACGAATCGTTCGTGAGCAAGCACGATCAGGGCGGTCATGCCTTCAGACGTCCCTCCGATATCGGGTGCGCTTCGCCTCTTTTGTCGGTCGGAGCGGAATCAGGGTCGATAGCCCTGGCGCCGTCCGATCGTCGGTAGTGGAAAGCCACGCTGGTATAATCCCGGCCGTGCCCGACCTGACCACCAACGCCGCGGAGCCGTGTCCTCTGTGATGACCAAGCCCCTCACCGTTGCGGTCGTCGGCGCCACCGGCGTCGTCGGCGGGACCATGATCCGGATGCTCGTGGAACGCGGGTTCCCGTTCGGCGAACTGCGCCTCCTGGCCAGTGCCCGGAGCGCCGGCCGGACCGTCCTCGTCGACGGCTCGGAGCACGCCGTCCACGAAGCCACGCCGGACGCGTTCGAAGGCGTGGACATCGCCCTGTTCAGCGCCGGAGGCGACACCGCCGCGGCGCTGGCGCCGGAAGCCGCCAGACGTGGCGCGACGGTCATCGATAATTCGTCGGCCTGGCGGATGGACCCCAGCGTCCCGCTCGTGGTCAGCCAGGTCAATCCGGACGATCTGGCCTGGCACGAGGGCATCATCGCCAACCCCAATTGCTCCACGATGCAGCTCGTGCCACCGCTGATGGCCCTCCGCGATGCGGTCGGTCTGGAGCGCGTCATCGTGGATACGTATCAGGCCGTGAGCGGCACCGGCGGCAAGGCGATCAAGGAACTCCAGGCACAGGTGGAGGCGCATGTGGCGGGCGGGGCCATCCAGTCCGCCGTCTACCCGCACCAGATCGCCTTCAACGTCCTCCCGCAAGTGGATGTCTTCCTCGACAACGGGTACACCAAGGAAGAGTGGAAGGTCGTCCTGGAAAGCCGCAAGATCCTGCACCTGCCGGACCTCCGGGTGAGTTCCACGGCCGTGCGCGTCCCGGTCTTCGTGGCCCACAGTGAGGCCGTGCATGCCGAGACCACGGATCCCATCAGCCCGGAGCGCGCCCGCACACTCTTTGCGGCCGTACCCGGCGTCGTCGTCCAGGACGATCCAGCGACATCCACGTACCCGCTGGCCACGGAGGCCGCCGGTTCAGACGAGATCTACGTGGGGCGCGTACGTCAGGACCCGAGCATCGACGGTGGACGCGGCCTCGCGTTCTGGGTCGTCAGCGACAACCTCCGTAAAGGCGCGGCCACGAATGCCGTCCAGATCGCGGAGATCCTGGTGCAGCGCGGCTGGGTGAAGGCGGCCGCGGCACGGAACGCGGCCGGAAGCCCAGCGTGACATCGGCCGAGCGCCGAGCGGCGCTCGAGGCGATCGCGACGGAGGTCCGGGGGTGCACTCGCTGTCGATTGCACGAGACCCGAACCATGGCCGTACCAGGCGAGGGCGATGTCGACACGGAGGTCATGTTCGTGGGGGAGGGCCCGGGCCTCAACGAGGACCGCGAAGGTCGGCCGTTCGTGGGCCGCGCCGGTGGCCTACTGGAGCGCCTGCTCGGTCACGTCGGTTGGTCTCGTGACGACGTCTTCATCACCAATGTCGTCAAGTGTCGTCCGCCGGCCAATCGCGATCCGGAACCCGATGAGATCGCGGCCTGTGCGCCGTATCTGCGGCGGCAACTGGAGGCCCTGGACCCGTCCGTCGTCGTGACCCTGGGCCGCTTCTCCATGGCAACCTTCATGCCCGGCGTTCGGATCAGCCAGGCCCACGGCACCACGCGCATCGCGGACCCATCCACTGGAGCCGGCGACGCGACCGTGTTCGCGATGTACCACCCGGCGTACGCGCTGCGGAACGCGGCCGTCGAGCGCGAGAGCTTCGATGATATGGGGCTGGTCCCGCAGGTCCTCGTGGAAGCTCGGGATCGGCGCCGGATCAGACGCGAGACGGTTGCGACCGCGAGACCCGGTGCGACCGACGAACCGACCCCGGTGCCGCCCGCCGACCAGGCCGCCGATACCGACCAACTCAGTCTCTTCTGACCAGCCCTACCACAAGGATCCCTCATGGCAACCACGATCGACCAGCCACTTCGCATCATCCCCCTCGGCGGGGTGGGCGAGATCGGCAAGAACATGTACGTCTTCGAGTTCGGCGACGATATCGTCGTCATCGACTGCGGGCTCATGTTTCCCGACGAGGAGATGTTCGGCATCGACCTCGTCATCCCGGACATCACCTATCTCAAGGAGCGCCGCGCCAACGTCAAGGCGTTCCTGATCACCCATGCCCACGAGGACCATGTCGGCGCCCTGCCGTACGTGCTCCCGGAGTTCCCGGGCGTGCCGGTCTATGCCAGCACCCTGGCCCGAGGCCTGCTGGGTAACAAGATCAAGGAGCACAAGCTCCACAACAACCCGCTGCTCCCGCTCGATCCGGGTGACGAGCTGGACATCGGCCCGTTCCATGTGATCCCGTTCCGGGTGGGCCACTCCATCCCGGATGCGATGGGCATCGCCCTGCGCACGCCGGTCGGGACCATCGTCCACACCGGCGACTTCAAGTTCGATCACACCCCGGTGGACGGCAAGCTGTCCGACTTTGCGATCCTCGCCAGGCTCGGCGAGGAAGGCGTCGCCGTCCTGCTCTCCGACTCGACCCGTGCCGAGAACCCGGGCTACACCCCGTCCGAGCGGACGGTCGGCGAGGCGTTCCGCGAGATCATGGAGCCGCTCACCGGGCGGGTCATCGTGGCCACCTTTGCCAGCAACATCGCCCGGGTCCAGCAGGTCCTTGACGCCTCGGCGGACATGAAGCGCAGCGTCGCCGTCATCGGTCGCTCCATGGAGCAGAACTTCCGGATCGCCACGGACCTCGGCTACCTGACCTACGACCCGTCCATGATCGTGTCCAAGGACAAGATCAAGGATCACCCGGACTCCAAGCTCGTCATCGCCACGACCGGAGCCCAGGGCGAGCCGATGGCGGGTCTTGCCCGGATGGCCAACCGCGACCATCGCTTCGTGGAGATCCAACCCGGCGACACCGTCATCGTGAGCGCCAGCCCGATCCCTGGCAACGAGGAATCCGTCTCGCGCACGATCGACAACCTGTTCAAGGCCGGCGCCAACGTCTTCTACCACACGATCAAGCGCGCGCATGTGTCCGGCCACGCCAGCCAGGAGGAGCTCAAGCTGATGCTCGGCCTGACCAAGCCCAGGCACTTCATCCCGATGCATGGCGAGTTCCGGATGCAGGTCCAGCATGGACGCCTGGCCATCGAGACCGGCGTCGACCCGAACAACGTGTTCATCATCGAGAACGGCGTGCCGATCGAGGTCTACGCCGACGGGTCCGCCCGCCGCGGCACCCCGGTCACCGCCGGCTACGTCTACGTGGACGGCCTGTCCGTCGGCGACGTCGGGGACGTCGTGCTGCGCGATCGACGTTCCCTGGCCAACGACGGCATGTTCATGATCGTCGTCACCGTGGACAAGCAGACGGGTTCGGTCATCGGTCGACCGGAGATCGTGACGAGAGGGTTCGTCCATCTCAACGAACGCGATCCACTCATGGAAGAGGCCGTCGAACGGGTGATCAAGTCGGTCGCCACGCCGGGTGACCACATCAGCGAGATCGGCCTGCTCAAGACCCAGATCAAGGACGGCGTGTCGCGCTACCTGTACGAGCAGACCAAGCGCCGCCCGATGGTCTTCCCGGTCGTCGTGGAGGTCTAGGGCTCATGGCGACGCGCAAGCCGGCGCGCTCCCCGGCCATTCGCACGACCGGCGCCCGGATTTCCAGGACGCCACGCGGGTCACGCCGCAAGACCGGCAATGGCTTCGCCAGCCGGATGACGCCGGAGATCGTGCGCTCGATCGTCGGGTTGCTTCTGCTGGTCATCGGGTCCATGACGCTCATCGCGCTGGTCCTGCCTGGGCAGGGGAGTCTGACGTCATGGTGGACCGACGTCTTCGCGCCCTGGTTCGGGACGATGCGCTGGCTGCTGCCGTTCTTCCTGCTCGCCGGGGGCTGGTGGCTCGAGTGGGGCCCTGGCCGACGTACCGGCTCGGGCTGGGGGCTGACCGTGCTTGGCCTTGCCATCGCCTATGTCGGGATCGTCGGGGCGGCACAGGTCCTGGACGTGTCGGGCGGACGGGTCGGGCGTGCCCTCGCCGGATTCCTGGGCACGCTCGTGACCGAGCCCGGTGCGTTCGTGGTCCTGCTCGCGCTGGGGATCGTCGGCCTGGTGGTGGCCTTCGGGTTACAGCTTCGGCAGGTCGTGCGTCCGGTCACCGCGACCGCGACCTGGATGGGCGGCACGGCCGCGGAAGCACTTCGGCGCGTCCCAACCCCAAGCCCTCCCGGGGGCGCACCTGCGACGACGCGGCCGAAGCCGGGCACAGTCGGGGGCGCGACCGTGCCTTCCAGCCCGTCGAGCATGCCCGCCGACGGCGGGACGGTCGCCGCCAGCCGGAGCATCCTTGACGATCCGGCTCCACGGACCAGCCAGTCGCCGGTGAGTCAGACTGTCTGGACCGGCTCCGGCGATGGCGGTTCCACAGGCGTGCCGGCCCGGCTGTCGGGCGCCGGGGCTCGAGCGTCGCAAGCGGCGGCGGATTCGGTTCCAAGCGCGCTCGAGTCGCTGCAGGCCATCGACTGGACGCTGCCGTCGGTGGACCTCCTGGAGCCGCGCATCGCCGGTCGCATCGGGGAGACGCTGGACCATGCGTCGAACGCCAGGCGGATCGAGGAGAAGCTGCTCAGCTTCGCCATCCCGGCCAAGGTCGTGCAGATCAACACGGGCCCGGTCGTGACCCAGTACGAGGTCAAGCCGGAGCATCACGTCAAGGTCGCCCGGATCGAGGCCGTCGCGGACGACCTGGCCATGGCCCTGTCAGCGCGATCCATCCGGATCGAGGCGCCGATCCCCGGCAAGGACCGGGTTGGCATCGAGATTCCGAACGCGGTGAGTGAGGTCGTCGGCTTCCGGCCCCTTGTCGAGGAGAGCCAGATGCTGGATGCGACCAGTCCGCTGACCTTTGCCCTCGGTCGCGACGTGTCCGGCAAGGCCTACGCTGTGGACCTCGCCAAGATGCCCCACATGCTCGTCGCGGGGGCCACGGGTTCCGGCAAGAGCGTGTGCGTCAACGCCCTCATCACGAGCATCCTGATGCGCGCCCGCCCCGACGACGTGCGCATGATCCTGGTCGATCTGAAGCGGGTGGAACTGGCGGCTTACGACGGGCTGCCACACCTGCTCCAGCACGTCATCGTGGAACCCAACGAGGCCAAGGCGGTGATCAACTGGGCCGTCCGGGAGATGGAGGAGCGCTACAAGCTCCTGGCCGCGCACGGCGTCCGGAATATCGCGGGCTTCAACGGTCGCCCGGAGGTGGCCGGCGAGGAGGGCGACAACGAGCGCATGCCCTACATCGTGCTGATCATCGACGAACTGGCTGACCTGATCATGCGTGAGGGTCGGAAGGTGGAGGACCCCATCGTCAAGATCGCCCAGAAGGCACGGGCGGTCGGCATCCACCTCGTCCTGGCGACCCAGCGGCCGTCCGTCAATGTCGTGACGGGCCTCATCAAGGCCAACGTCCCGTCGCGAGTCGCCTTCGCGATGGCCTCCATGGTGGATTCGCGGACCGTCCTCGATGCGCCTGGGGCCGAGGACCTCATCGGCCGCGGCGACATGCTCTATCAGCCGGTGGACCTGCCCCGTCCCGTCCGGATGCAGGGTGTCTTCGTCAGCGATCGTGAGGTCACGGCGGTCACCAAGCACTGGCTGGACCAGACCGGCGGTCGGACCTTCTACGACGAGGACATCCTGGCCTTCGCGGACGCGGAGGCCGGCGGGGGAAGCGGCGACGACGGCCAGTTCGCCTGGCTGCGCAAGCTCGACGTGGACGAGATGACCATCCCCGCCGCGGAACTGGTCACGGCGGCCAGCAAGGCCAGTACCTCGTTCCTGCAGACCAAGCTCAAGCTCGGGTTCGCCCGCGCCAGCAGGGTCATGGACGAGCTGGAGCGATACGGCATCGTCAGTCCACAGGACCTGCGCAATCCCGCTCACCCGCGCCAGGTCTACGGACCGGACAACTGGTTCCGCTCCCAGGACGAGATCGATGATCCGGGCGACTGACGCGACGACAGGCGAGCGTCTGGGCGACTCGCCCTACCTGCGGTATCCTGTCTCCCCGGTCGGAGCCGCGCTGACGCGACCCCGTGGAGGTGGTTCCGGTGCCGGGCGCGCGCAGGATGAGACGGGGCGATGACGACAAGGGATCAGGTCCGGCGAGCGGTCGCGACCGACCGGGGTGATGCGGCACGCGGCCTGGCGACAGAGCCGGCGCCCAGCCTGCCCGAGCGCCTGCTGACCGCCCGCGAGCGCAAGGGCGTCGACCTGTATCGGGCAGAACGGGACACGAAGATCCGTGCCCGGTATCTCGCGGCCCTGGAGCGCGGCGACTATCGGGAACTGCCCGGTGCCGTCTACACCAAGGGCTTCCTCCGCAATTACGCACTTTACCTGGGCCTCGATCCGGACGATGTGCTGCTCCAGTGGCGGCGGGAGCGCGGCGACTCCAAGGAGGCGCAGGCGGTCATCGCCGTCCCGCGCCCGCTCGCGGCGCCGCGGACGGGACTGACCATCTCACCGAGCCTCGTCGTGTTCGCGTTGCTGACGGCGTCCGTGATGGTCTTTGCCGCGTACCTCGGTGTCCAGCTGCTGCGCTTCGCAAAACCGCCGACCATCGCCGTCACCCAGCCTGCCTCCGCGGTCATCGACGTCGATGAGGACAGTTCCACGTACCTCTTCGAGGGGACCACGATCCCTGGCGGCTCGATCACGATCAAGACGGCAGACCAGGAACTGCGCACGAATGCCGGTTCGACCGGCGAGTGGAACCTGGAGGTCGATCTGCGGCGCGGCGAGAACCGATTCGAGATCAGCGCCACCGACCCGTCCACCGGCAAGGTGGCCGAAGTCCCCGTGCAACGCCTCATCACCGTGCCCTTCCTGGTCATCGAGGCACCCACCCTCAGTGTCGATCAGCCATCGGAAGGCGCCACGTTTGAGAATGGCGCGATCCCGGTCCAGGGCAGGACGACCAACGCCGCGTCCGTCGTCGTCAGCGCCGCGTATACCGGGCCGAGTGAACCGCCCGCCGTCGACGCGCCCAGTCCGCCCCCGCTGGCCCCGCCGGCACCCGTGACCGTCCCCGTCGCGGAGGACGGCTCGTTCAGCGTTCCGTTCGACCTGATCGCCGGCCGGTGGGCCATCACGGTGACCGCCTCCAGCCCGGAGCGCAAGACCAGTGCGCTGACCCGCAACGTGACCGTCGCCTACAAGGGCGTGAACCTGGTCGTCGCGGTCAACGGCGGGCGCGCCTGGATCAAGGTCTGGGTGGACGGCAAGATCGACGAGAAGGTCGGTGCGGCCGGGCTCGTCGTCGGCGATGGCAAGACGCTCACGTTCACCGGCAAGGAGTCCGTGGAGGTCCGGACCGGCTCGTCCGGCGTGACCAGCTACACCCTCAACGGGACGTCGCTCGGCGCCCTCGGCAAGAATGGCATCCCCGAGACGTGGCTCTTCGCCCCACCGACTGAACCGCAGAAGACCCAGCGCCGCTGACGGCGTGCCACCGACGGACGAGGAGCTGCTGGAGCTGGCGGAACGGGTCGGTGCTGCCTGCCGAGCCCGGGGCGTCACCCTGGCCACCGCGGAGTCGTGCACGGCGGGGCTCGTCGCTCATCTGATCACGGAGGTCCCGGGGTCCAGCGGGTACTTCCGTGGTGGCCTCGTGACCTACGCCGATGACGTGAAGGAGGCGCTGGCCGGCGTTCCGTCCGCGGTCCTCGCCGCCCATGGCGCCGTGTCTGCCCAGGTGGCCATGGCCATGGCCGACGGCGCACGGTATCGACTCCAGGCCGATGTCGCCGTGGCCATCACCGGCATCGCCGGTCCCGATGGCGGGTCCACGGCGAAACCTGTGGGCTTGACCTATGTCGGGATCTCCGACGCGCGGGGCGCCGATGTGCGCCGCCACGTCTGGGTCCTGGACCGCTCCGGCAACAAGCGGGCGAGCGCGGCGGCGGCCCTGACACTCATCCTGGACCGACTGCAACCGGAACCGGCGTGACCCGGTGACCCGGTGACCCGGTGACCCGTGATGCTGGGTCGGTCGGCGCGGGGCTGACGACAGCGCGTGCCGCCCGACCGATCCCCGCGGGCGAGCGGCTACATGTCGTCGGTGTCGGCGGGGCGGGAGCGTCGGCAGCGGCCCTGTTGGCCCACGCCGCGGGAGCGGTGGTCAGTGGCTGCGACTCGGGCGGCCCGTCGCCGTACACGCCGGCCCTGGACGCCGCCGGTATCTCGCTGACCTGGGTCCATGACGCCGCCCATGTGACGAACGCGCCTCGACCGGGTCGACTCGCGGTCACCAAGGCCTTGACGGCGATCGATCCCGATCATCCGGAACTCCGCGCCGCCCACGCGGCCGGGATCCCCACGGAGCCGTGGCAACAGGTGGTCGCTGACGTCGCCCACGGCCGGCAGCTGGTGGCCGTGGCCGGGACACACGGCAAGAGCACGACCGCAGGGTGGCTGGTCCACGTCCTCGTGCAAGCGGGCCTGGACCCGGCCGCGTTCGTGGGCGCGCTGCTGTCGCCGGCCCTGACCGGCGGCGTGGCCGGGACCGCGCGCTGGGGCCGTGGCCGTCCGTTCGTCGTGGAGGCGGACGAGTACGCGGGCAACTTCGACGCCTACCGGCCGGACATCGCGATCGTGACCGGTGCGGAATGGGACCACCCGGACGTCTTCGCCGATGGGCCGGCCGTGGTCGACGCGTTCGTGACCTGGCTGCGTTCGAGCCCGGCAGGCGCCACCGTCGTGGTCAATGTCGGCGACGCCGGGGGCGCGGTGGTCGCCGAGCGGCTCGCCGCGACGCACCTGCGGATCGTCGCGACCGCCCTCGTGGACCAGCCGCCATCGACGAGTCGTGGCCTGATCCGGGGCATCGCCGAACGTTATGCCACCGTGGCCGGACCGGCGCAGGTCCTGCTTGGCCGGATCACCGCGAGCAGACCCAGCGGCACGGACCTCGAATTGCATGGGCTGGATCCGCTGGCCGGGCCGCTCCTTGCGCGGTTATCGAGCGCCGGCCGGCACAACGCGGCCAACGCGCTTGGGGTGGCCGGGGCCGCACTGCAGGTCGGCGCTGATCCGACCAAGATCCTCGCCGGGTTGGCGAGCTTCGGGGGTGTCGGTCGTCGCCTGGAACGCAAGGGCGAGATCGGCGGCGTCGTCGTGTATGACGACTACGGCCACCACCCGACGGCGATCCGCGAGACCATCGGCGCGGTCCGTCAGCGCGAACCAGGTCGCCGCGTCTGGGCCGTCTACGAGCCGCTGACCTTCCACCGGACCGCTGCGCTGTTGGAGCCTTTCGCAACCGCGCTGGCAACGGCCGACGGGGTGGTCGTCGCCGACATCTGGGCCGGACGCGACCCGGACACGACCGTCGCCTCCGCGGCCGGCCTGGCGGAAGCCGTTCGACGGGTCCGCTCTGATTTCCCGGTCGAGGCCCCGGGCGACGTGGACGCAACGACCGCGTTCCTGGCTCGACGCGTCGTGCCCGGCGACGCGGTCCTGGTCATGGGCGGGGGCCACAGCTATCGGATCGCGGCAGGACTCCTTGAACGCCTTGGCACCACAGCGCCGGATGGGGCGCCTTCCGGGCATACTGGGGTCTGACGGTCCACCGTTCGGTCGTCGGGTCGCCTGACCAGGCTCTGATCCGTCCGTTCGCGACCGTCCCTGCCGCGGAAGGGCTGGCGGGAGCTGGCCAGCTGCCCGTGCGGCACGGGGAGGGGACGACAAGGAGGAACCATGGCAGGAGACATCTCGTTCGACGTCGTCAGCGACTTCGACGAACAGGAACTCCGGAATGCGCTGGACCAGGTTCGCCGCGAGGTCGGCCAGCGCTTCGATTTCAAGGGTGTCACCGTCGACCTTGCCCAGAACAAGGAGGACCTTGTCCTGTTCACCGATGACGAGCATCGCGCCGCGGCCATCAAGGACCTGGTGGAATCGAAGGCCATCCGGCGCAACCTGTCCCTGAAGATCTTCGACTGGGGCAAGGTGGAGCCGTCCGGGGGCAACAAGGTCCGCCAGGAGATCAAGCTTCGGCGCGGGTTGTCCGAAGAGGTCGCCAAGCGCATCACCAAGCTGATCCGCGATGAATTCCCCAAGGTCAAGTCACAGATCCAGGGCGATTCGGTCCGGGTGTCCGGGAAGAACAAGGATGACCTGCAGCGGGTGATCACGCGCTTGCGGGAGCTGGACGAGCCCGTCCCCCTCCAGTTCCAGAATTACCGCTGAGGTGCACGGTGTTGCCTGGAGCCCGGTTCGCCCGTGCTGTGATGGTCGTCGTTACGGTCCTGGTCATCCTGGGGCTGCTCGCCTCATCGGTCGCATCGCCGATCGCGATCTGATCCGATCCACGCAGGAGGATCGGCGATGACCGACGAGCCGTCCACCGACGACCAGATCGACCTGCTCGAGCCCGAGCTTCCGCCTGCCGAGCCCGAGCCCGAGCCAGCGCCTGCCGAGCCGGACCCGACCGCACCTCGCACCGTCGGGCGACTCATCGCCGACGCGCTCCGAACCGCCGGGGTTCGCTACGCCTTCACGGTCCCGGGGGAGTCATTCCTGGGTCTCCTGGACGCCTTGGGCGATGCCGGCATCAGGGTCGTCGCGACCCGCCACGAGGGAGCGGCCGCGTTCATGGCCGAGGCCCATGGCCAATTGACCGGCCGACCCGCGGCCTGCCTCGCCACCCGGGCGGTCGGATCCGCGAACCTGGCCATCGGGATCCATACCGCGCTCCAGGACTCGACACCGATGTTCGCGCTGGTCGGCCAGGTCGATCGTGCCCATCGTGGTCACGAGGCCTTCCAGGAGATCGACCAAGTCAGCACGATCGGGGGCCTCGCGAAGTGGGCGGTCGAACCGGCCGATGCCGCCGCGGTCGCACCCGCGATGGGCGAGGCGATCCGCCAGGCCCTGGGCGGACGACCGGGTCCGGTCCTCATCTCGTTGGCGGAGGATCTCCTTGATGAGATCGCTCCGGAGGACGCCCACGTCGACGGCAACCGACCAGGCCCCGCACGCCCCGCCGATGACGATGTCCGCGCCGTCATCGAGTTGCTGGCATCGGCTCGACGGCCGGTGATCCTGGCCGGCGGCGGCGTCCTCCGGGCCCGAACCTCCACCGAACTCCTGCGTTTCGCGGAGTTGCTTCAGGTCCCCATCGTGGGCGCCTGGCGCCGGGCAGACGTCATCTCCAATGACCACCCCCTGTACCTGGGCATGGCCGGCCTGGGTGCGGCCCGGACCGTCCGAGAACGCCTGCTCGGGGCCGACGCGATGCTGGTCATCGGCTGCCGGCTCAATGAGCCGACGTCCGACGGCGACACCATCCCCGCCGCATCGACTCCCTGGGCGCATGTCGATCTCGTCCCGCAGCGCCCGGCCGGGTTGCCGGCCGCATCGCCGGCGATCGCCGCGGATGCCCGCGCGTTCTTGCGCGCCGCCAACGAGCGACTGCTGGGCAAGGCGGTGATTGACGCGGAGCTGGTCCGAGTTCGCCAGGAGCACAACGCCGTCGAACGAGCCGCCTGGGAAGCAGCGACGATCGTCGACGCGGACGCCGATGCGTGGTCCGGCCCGGGCGTCCATCCGGGGCGGGTGATCGCGACCCTGCGTCGAGTCCTCCCGGATGAGGCGATCCTGACCACCGACGCCGGGAACTTCGCCGGTTGGGCCGGGCGCGGGTTCCGGTTCCGCAAGCCCGGCACCTTCCTTGGGCCCACCTCCGGGTCGATGGGCTATGGCCTGCCGGCCGCGATCGCGGCGTCCCTTGTCCATCGCGACCGGCCGGTCGTGGCGCTGATCGGCGACGGCGGTATGGCGATGTCGATGGCGGAGATCGAGACCGCCGTGCGCGAACATGCGCGCGTGATCGTGCTGGTCTTCGACAATCAGCGCTACGGGACCATCCGGATGTGGCAGGAGCGACGAGGGAAGGGACAGGGTGTGGCCACGGAACTGGGTCCTGTCGATTTCGCGGCGATCGGACGGGCGCTCGGGGCCAGGGGTGTTCGTGTGGAACGGGACGCCGAGCTCGAGCCGGCGCTCCGCCAGGCCCTGGCCGAGGAACGTTCGACGGTCATCCAGCTGCAGCTGGATCAACGCTGGGTATCCGTCGATGAGCCGGCGACCGCGTCGTGAGAGCGACATTCCATCTCGTCCCGGACGAGCTCTGGCGAGCCGCCGACCCATCGATCGCGTTCAAGCCCACGTCGCTCGCCCTGGAGGGGTTCGTCCACTGCACGGACGGCGAGGACGAGCTGGTGCGCACGGCGAACCGCCACTACCATGCCGATCCACGGCCGCTCCTGGCCCTGACCCTGGACCTTGATCGGATCGGCGCACCGTGGACGGTCGAGGACGCCACGGGCATCTACCCGCACATCCACGGACCGGTCGACCGGGGCGCCGTCATCGCCGTGGCACCGATGCAGCGCTCCGAGGACGGCACGTTCCTGGGCATCGGCGCCGGGTCGGCCCCATCGCACGGTCGTTGACTGCGCAACCACCTATGTGATACGGTTCGGCAACCAAGGAGTGACCCGAACGTGCCCGCCCTCACCGTCGACGACATCACCGTCCTGCCCCGCATCGCAGAGCCGGATCCGACCATCGCCCGCCAGCGACCCGTCCGGGGCGTGACCCTCGCCCCACGCGGTTTCGAAGGGGAGGGGTTTCCGGTCCGGCGCGCCTTCGCCGGGGTCGAGCTGGAGGATCTGGACCCGTTCATCCACCTGGACCAGATGGGTGAGGTGGAGTACGCACCGGGCGAGCCCAAGGGGACGCCGTGGCACCCGCACCGCGGGTTCGAGACGGTCACGTACATGATCGACGGCACGTTCGAGCACAGCGATTCGAACGGTGGCGGCGGTCTGATCACCAACGGCGATACCCAGTGGATGACCGCGGGGGCCGGGATCCTGCATATCGAGAAACCGCCGGAGGAGCTGGTCCGGACCGGTGGCCTGTTCCACGGCTTTCAGCTATGGGTCAACCTGCCAGCCGCCCAGAAGTGGTCCGCGCCGCGCTACCAGGACATCCGGGCCAGGGAAGTCGCGCTGGCCACATCTCCGGACGGCGGAGCGCTGGTCAGGGTCATCGCCGGTGACGTCGCCGGACACGCCGGTCCGGGCTCCACCTACAGCCCCATGACCCTGGTTCACGCCACCTTGAGCCCGGGCGCGCGCCTCTCGATCCCATGGCGGACGGACTACAACGCCCTCGTCTACGTCATGGCCGGGCAGGGGACGGTCGGCGCCGAAGGGCGCCCCATCGGAAATGGCCAGTTGGCAGTCCTGGACGCGGGCGACGCACTGACCGTCGGTGCGGCGAGGGTCCAGGAGTCACGCCATCCCCAGCTCGACGTACTCATCCTGGGTGGGCGGCCCATCCGTGAGTCCGTTGCCTGGATGGGTCCGTTCGTCATGAACACCCGTGAGGAGGTCCTCCAGGCCATGGCCGACTACCAGGCCGGTCGACTAGGCAGCATACCCGCGGTCCACAACACCCCGACGGCCGTCATCGAGGCTCGATCCCAGAGCGACGTCCAGGCCTGACCGCCGAGCGTCCGGTCAGGCCGGTGGCAGCCGACCCAGCACGGAGAACGACAGGGGGATCCGGCCACGGTCGGCCGGGCGCACATCGGCGTGGCCGCCCCACCAGTCTGTGGGATGTTCAGCGACGCGGTCCAGGTGGAGGCCGGCGTTCAGCAGCGCCGTGATGATCTCCCCCAGCGTCCAGGCCCGCGCGAACTTCCACGATTGATCGTCGTCATCGATCGAGAGGTGATCGATGTACTCCGGCGACCAGCCCTTGGACGCCTCTGGCCCGGCGAAGTAGTCGTAGTCGGTTGCGATCCATCGACCGTCCTCGTCAACGTCGAAGAGCCACTCCGCCGGGTGACCCTCGAAGATGACGAGTCGACCCGTCGGGGCGAGCAACCGACGCAGGACACCGGCCCAGGCATCCAGGTCCTGGAGCCACATCAGCGAACCCCGCCCCGTATACAGCAGGTCGGCCGTGCCATCCAGCTCGGTCGGCGTGTCCAGCACGTCAGCCAGGATCCAGCGCGCCGGCGCACCGACGGCGGCCGCCAGGCGATGGGCCAGGTCCAGCATCCGCGGGCTGAAATCAACGCCGATCACCTCGTCCGCCCCCGCGTTCCAGAGCGAGAGCGTGTCGCGACCACCGGCGCACTGCAGGTGGATGGCCCGCCGGCACGAGCCGCGCAGGTCGCCGATCAGCTCTCGCTCCGGAGGCAGCAGATTGGTCCCGCCCGAAGCGATCAGGGCAACGGCTTCGTCGAACCAGGCCTCGTATCGCTCGGCGGCCTCATCCCAGGCGGCACGATTGGCCAGATGCATGCCCCGGACATCGGCGCGCTCATCCGGCATGGCGGGCCGAACGTGGTCGGCGGTCGGGTCGATGGGATCCATCGCTACAGGGTAGGGGCGAAGATGCGGCCCATGCACGGTGGCCGAACCACCAGCATCGACATCGACGGCCGTCGAGCCCTGACGATCACCTCCCAGCGAAGCGCCTGCTATCGTCGATGATATGAGCCCTGAGATCCGGCGCGTCCGCGACGGCGAGCTGCGTGCCTATCTGCGCACCGTGTCGACGGCATCCATGGAACATCCGACGGACCTGGACAAGGTGATCGAGGAGATTCGGGGGCTGTGGGACCTTGAACGGGCCGACGTGGACGAACTGCATGCCCTGACCGACGATGCGAGCGCGGCCTTGTGGCGGTTCCTGACGGGCACAGATTGGGTGGCCACCGTTCAGGCGGAGCGGCGCAGTCCGTCCGATCGACTTCCATGGACGTTGACCAACGCGAGGGCCGCATCCATCACGGAGCAAAGATGCGCCCTGTGGGTCCGGCTGCTGGACCTCCCGCGGGCCATGGAAGCGCGAACATATGCGGGGGAGGGGAGCGTCGTCCTGGGCATCGTGGACCCGGAGGCGAGCGGCGGCCGCTGGCGCGTGGCCCTGGATGTCGGGCCGGACGGCGCGCGCTGTACGCTCACCGACATGCCCGACGAGCGATGGTGCTCCACGTTCTTCTGAAGAAAGGGTGTCGTCCTGGAGATCGCGCTGGTCCACGGTTCCCACCACGGAGCGTGGTGCTGGGACTTCCTGCGCCCAGAACTTGAGCGCCTGGGCCACCGGGTCGTCACCATCGACTTGCCCATCAGCGATCCGACCCTGGGGGCGGCCGACTACGCCGCGGCGATCGACGACGCGCTGGATCCGCGAAGCGAGCCGATGATCGTCGGCCATTCGATGGCGGGCCTGGTCATCCCGCTCGTGGCGGTTCGGCGGCCGGTGCGCAGACTCGTCTTCCTCGCCGCATACCTGCCCGTTCCGGGGAAGAGCGCCAACGACCAGCGCGCGACAGAACGGATCGATGGCCAGCTGCCGCCCAAGATCTCCCAATGGACGGATCTGGGAGACGACGTGTGGATGATCGGCCCAAGGACCGCGACGGAGCTCTTCTACCACGACGCACCGGCGGCCGTCGCTCGTTGGGCGACGCAGCGTCTGCGGCCGCAGGCGTATCGCGTCCTCCACGAGATCACCCCGCTGGACGCCTGGCCGGAGGTCGAGCGGAGCTCCATCGTGTGTCGCGGCGACCGGGCCATCAACCCGGTCTGGGTCCGTGCCGCAGCACACGAACGTCTTGGCGTGGATCCGATCGAACTCGATGGTGGCCACTCGCCGTTCGTCACCCGTCCCGCCGAGCTTGCCCGGATCCTGGATTCCCTCGCAACCGGATAGATCTCGACGCGACGGACGGCCTCCGCTGCTGGCACGACTGTCTACCGACGACGCGCGCCCCGCCCATCGCGTACCGTCACCCAACGGCTCGAGCCAACCGACCCGCACCCGCGAGGAGCGGCCCGAGCAGTGGTTCAGCGAGGAGACCCAGATGCCAGGTGGTGCCCCGCCCCTTCGCTTCGGGCTGTTCCTGAGCCAGGCCGATCGGTCGTGGGATCAGATGCTCACGGATTTCGCCATGGCGGAGGACCTCGG
>Ga0163144_10005349_pt1 | contig 28502 bp, 20 predicted proteins | sample OliLak19BULKMAT1_FD_123175 | JGI IMG/M metagenome (GOLD analysis project Ga0163144, IMG submission 123175) | Freshwater microbial mat bacterial communities from Lake Vanda, McMurdo Dry Valleys, Antarctica - Oligotrophic Lake LV.19.BULKMAT1 | ecosystem: Environmental > Aquatic > Freshwater >... | reverse complement strand
TATCTCATCGATCTCGGCGGCGGCGGAAAGATAACCTTGAAGGCGGCGGTGGTTGTGATCGACAACCACAAGCGGAAAGTGAACCTCGGAAGGGTGACAACCGATACGGGCCGGCGGTTCTGCGCTCGGCTCGATGAACTCGCCGGCGTTCGGGCGCTGAATGAAGCGCCGGGCGCGGATCTCGCGAAGTGGCTCTCGGGGCTCTCTGATTCACTCCGCGATCGACTCACAGAACTCGGGCTTGTCGGTGCTCGCGAAGATCAAGAGTCCCTCACGCTGGGGGGGATGCTCGATGAGGTCTTCCGAAACATGCATGTAATGCCGCAAACGCGCGTTTCATACTTGCAGACTCGCCAATCTCTCGAAGGATGCCTCGGGGCGAGCACCAAACTTGCAACGATCGGCGCACTTGATGCCGAGCGATTCCGGCGGTGGCTCGTGGAAGACGGGCTCGCCGAGGCGACAACTGCGAAGCGCGTGCGGATGGCGCGGGCTTTCTTCCGGTTGGGCATTCGCTGGAAGATGATCGCTTCTAACCCGTTCGATGGCATCAAGGCGGGCTCACAAATCAATCGGGCCCGGATGGTCTTCATTCCTCCCGAGGTGATCGGCAAGGTTATCGATGAGGCAACGTCGGCCGAATGGAAACTACTCATCGCTCTCTCGCGGTGGTGTGGGCTCCGCACCGCGAGCGAGCACTTCGCGATGAAGTGGGGCGATGTAGATTGGGCCGGCAAGCGCATCGTGATCCATTCGGCGAAGACCGCCGGCAAGGAAGGGCGAGCGTACCGCGTGGTGCCTCTCTTCGCCGAGATTGAACCCTTCCTCATGCGCGTCTTCGAATCGACTCCCGAGGGCTCTGAGTACGTCTTCAACGAACTCCGCCGGCCGAGGGTGAACCTCCGCACCCAGTTCGAGCGGTTCATCAAGCGGGCCGGGGTGGGCTCGTGGCCGAGGCTCTTCCAAAACCTTCGGAGTTCGCGGGCCAACGAACTCGCCGAGGTCTTCCCGGCTCACGTTGTGGCATCGTGGTTGGGCCATACTCCCGAGGTGGCGCGGGCGCACTACCTCCAAGTTCGCGATTCGGACTTCGAAGCGGCGGCGAAGATGCCGAGCCAACTTTTGAGGGGCGCAAATCGGGCACTAGCAGGGGGCGACAAGGGGGGTCAGGGCGTGTCGGAGCCCAACGGCGAGAAATCGCAAGTCTCACGTTTGCAAGCCTCTTCGCTTGTGGGCTCATCGTGTCAGAATGAACCAATGGGCCTGACTGGATTCGAACCAGTGCACTACGAATTATGAGTTCGCTGCTCTACCGCTGAGCTACAGGCCCGTTCAATGGGACGATCGTACCCGGTGAATCGAAAACGGGGACCCTCTGATTCAACAGGGGGTCCCCGCATGATCGATGACCGACAATCACGGACGACCAGACGTTACTTGATGACCAGCATCTCGCGGTAGGTCGGCATGGGCCACAGGTCGGCCGAGATGCGGCCTTCCAGCACGTCCGCGATGGCCCGCACCTCGGCCATCGCCGGGCGGATCTCATCTCGGATGTGGCGGGCATGGTCTATGACGTCGGGCGAGTGCGCTGCGAGGGCGTCTTCGAGCCCACGGATCGCGGCCCGCAGTTTGGTGACGAGGCCTGCGAACTCCTCGAGCGCACCGCGAAGGTCCGAGGCGTCGACGTCCGCGGCTTCTGTCGCCGAGACCGCCTCGGCCAGTTCCGTCTGCTGGCGGATGGCCGCGGGCACGATGGCCGTCTTGGACATCAGGAGCGCGGTCTCGGCCTCGATTGTCACCTGCTTCACATACTTCTCGATGAAGATGTGCTCGCGGGAGGAGAGTTCGACCTTTGTCAAGACGCCGTATTTCTTGAACATCTCGGTGTTGGTCTTGCTGGCGATCGTTTCGAGGGCCGCCACGGATTCTTTGAAGTTGGGGAGCCCACGCTTCTTGGCCTCGGCGTGCCATTCGGCCGTGTAGCCGTCGCCGTCAAAGAGCACGCGGCCGTGCTTCTTGATGATGGCGGGCAGCACCTTCTTGACGGCCGCCTGCAACTTGGCCTCGGTCGGCGACTTGCCGACCTCTTTCTCGAGTTGCGTTGCGACGAAATCGAGGCTCTCCGCCACGATCGTGTTCAACACCGTCGCGGGCCAACCCGTGCTCTGCGATGAGCCTACGGCCCGGAACTCGAACTTGTTGCCCGTGAAGGCGAAGGGGCTGGTGCGGTTGCGGTCGCCGCTGTGGCGCGGGATGGTCGGCAGCGTGCGGGCGCCGAGGTCTAACTTGCCGCCCTTGATGGTGCTCTTGGGTGTGCCGGACACCAGTTGTTCGATGATGTCTGTGAGCATGTCGCCCAGGAAGATCGAGATGATTGCGGGCGGGGCCTCGTTGGCCCCCAGCCGATGGTCGTTGCTCGCGCTGGCCACGCTGGCGCGCAACAGGTCGGCGTGCATGTCGACCGCGCGGATGACGGCGCACAGGAACGTCACGAACTGCATGTTGGTGTGGGTGTCGTCGCGCGGGTCGAGCAGGTTCACACCCGTGTTGGTCGACATCGACCAGTTCATGTGCTTGCCGCTGCCGTTGATCCCCGAGAAGGGCTTCTCGTGGAGGATGCAGTGCAGCCCGTGACGCGAGGCCACCTTTTTGAGGGTCTCCATCACGATCATCTGATGGTCGCACGCGATGTTCGCGCTCTCGAAGATGGGCGCGAGTTCAAACTGGCAAGGGGCCACCTCGTTGTGGCGCGTCTTGACGGGCACGCCGAGGCGATAGAGTTCTCGCTCCGACTCGCTCATGAAGGCCTGCACGCGGGCCGGGATTGAACCGAAGTAGTGGTCCTCCAACTGTTGACCCTTGGGCGGGCGGGCCCCAAAGAGCGTGCGGTCGCACGTCACCAGGTCGGGCCGCTTGTAGAAGTATTCGCGGTCGATCAGGAAATACTCCTGCTCGCAGCCCAGTGTGGCCATGACCCGCGTCACGTCGGTTGCGGCGTTGAACACCTTGAGCAGCCGCACGGCCTGTTCGCTCAACACATCGATCGACCGCAGGAGCGGCGTCTTGTAGTCCAGCGCTTCGCCCTGCGACCAACCCACGAACGCCGTTGGGATGCACAAGGTCGCCGTGCCGCCGTTGCGGTTGATGAATACCGGGCTTGTGCAATCCCAGGCGGTGTACCCCCGGGCCTCGAAGGTGGCCCGCAAACCGCCCGAAGGAAAACTGCTCGCATCGGGCTCGCCCCGCACCAGCATCGCGCCGGTGAACTCGGACAGGGCACCGCCGTGCTCATCGGGCACCATGAAGGCGTCGTGCTTCTCGGCTGTCGAACCCGTCAGCGGCTGAAACCAGTGCGTGTAGTGCGTGGCGCCCTTCTCGATGGCCCAGTCCTTCATCGCTGCCGCGACAACGTCCGCGAGGTTCCCGTCGAGGGGGGCCCCGTGGTCGATGGTCTGACGGAGCCGCTTGAAGACGTCTTTGGGGAGGCGCTGCTGGAGCACCCGCTCGTTGAATACCTCGGAGGCGTAGAACAAATCGACGCGGGCGGAGTTGTTCACGCTGCTTCCCTCGATTCGGTGCGAATGCACGTCTTCATGGTGGCCCTTGCCGTTCCCGTTGCCATTCAGCAGAGTCGTCATGCCAATGTCTCCAAAGTAACCGATCACGACCCCCACCACCACCGGCGAGAGTCCCGGAAAGATCCAAACTCAGGGAAAGCGGCCCTTGCAAGGCCAAGATCCCTGAAACTCATTCAACAAACGTCGCGACCGCCGCGGGGCGGCATCATCCGGCGAAGCGCTGTCGAGCGATCGCGAGGTGCTCGGCCAGTAACATCATGGCAGACCCCCGCCGACCGATCCCCCACCGATCGCGCCCCCGTCTCTGGGACCGCCCACCTCCACAAGCCCTTCTCGCGGGCGCTCGCCGGGCAGTCCTTCCGCCAACTCACGCGTGAACATGGCCGCCGCGGCCACCGGGTCTGCGTCGGCTTCCATCGCCGCACGCATCCGCGTCACGAGTGCGCTGCCGACGATGGCCGCATCTGCATGTCGCACCACCTCTCGCACGTGGGCCGGTGTCGAGATGCCGAACCCGCACGCGATCGGCAATGGCGTCATCTGGCGCAATCTGGATACGCGTCCGCCGATGTCGGGCATTCCTGCCTGTTCACCGGTGATCCCGGCACGTGCCAGCAAGTAGACAAAGCCGGTGCAGACCTTCACGATCTCTTCCGCCCGTGCCAGCGTGGTCGTGGGCGAGATCATCTGGCTGAAAGTCAACCCGTGTTCACCCGCGGCATCCACCAGCGCCCGCGACTCGGAGAACGGGGCGTCCGGCACGATGAGGCCATCGATGCCCGCCTGCCGCGCCGCTGAGGAAAAACCGCTCGGGCCCCCGCACCGGTGGACGATCGAGACGCTCACCATGGCCACCAAGCCGACCTTCAACGACCCTCGGACGGAAGCCACTTCATCGAGCACCGACCGGGCGGTCGCGCCGCGTCCAAGGGCCTCGTGCATGGCCGAGGCAATCACCGGTCCGTCTGCGATGGGGTCGGAAAAGGGGAAGCCGATTTCAATGATCGAGGCCCCGGCGGCCTCAAGCCTGCCCAAGAGGGTGGGCAAAACTCCGGGGGCGGGATAGCCACCGCACACGAAGGGCATGATCCCCCTCCGTCCGGCGGCCCGCAAATCAGCAAAGATCCGATCGACCCTTTGATCCACGGGCGCGAGTGTAGACGCGTGAGCGTGAGAGCCCAACCCGAAGATAACGAAATTTTCATTGAAATCGGTTGCAGCAACAAAGGCCGCGCCGGGTCGAATGCTATTGGATCACGTCGCCGACGGTCTCAAGGCCCTCTGTGAGCACCTTGGGGCCCTTTTCCGTGATCAGGACATCGTGCTCGTAGTGCACGCTCATCGACCCGTCTTTCACAAAGACCGGCCACTCGTGCCCTTTGCTCCTTGTTTCGGAGGTCCCGATGGCGATCATCGGTTCGACCGCCACCAGGGTGCCTGGACGGCACGCGGTGTGAACGTCCGCCCATTCGCCGGGGTGCGAGGGCATCGTGTTGCTCACGAACGGAGCGGCGTGCAGTTTTCGGCCGTATCCATGCCCACCCAACCCACGGATCAGGTGGAAGCCGCACTCGCCCTCGACGTAGCCCTGAACGGTGCGGGCCCACGCCGCGAACGTGTTGCCGGGCTTCAGTTCCAGCACGCCGCGGCGGAGCGACTCTTTGCCGGAGTCCATCAACCGCTTGACTTCCGGGGTGGGGGTCCCGAAGACGTAGGTCCATGCCGCATCGCCGACCCACCCTTGATAGAAGACACCGATATCGATCTTGAGGACGTCGCCGGGCCCGAGCGGTTGCAGATGGGAGGCCGCCGTGCCGTGGACGACGCAGTGGTTCACGCTCAGGCACGCGTGCGACGGAAACTTGGGGCTTTTGGGGATCTGGTAGCCGAGAAAGCACGACCGGCACCGCAAGTCTTCGAGCGTCTTGGCGACAAACGAATCGACCTGCGGCAGTGTGACGCCGGGGCGCAACCACTTTGACAATCGTTGGTGCGTCTCGACCACGCGCTGGGCGGCGGCGTAGGCACTGTCGGCATCGGCGGGCGAAATCGGAGGAGGTAGAGCCATGGAGCGGCAAGTTTAGGAGCGGCGCAGCGGTGCAAGTGGCTTTAGACTTGGTGGCTTTAGACTGAGGCGGGATGCCACACGGTCTTCATCTCGACAAACGGCTCGATCAACCACGGATGCGTCCCGGCGTCTTGATCGACATCGCTTTCGGGCTCGCTTACCACCACCCGTTTGAGGTTCTCGGCCACACCGGCCCGGAGCACCTGTGCCTGGGGACCCTCGACGCGGGCGTAGACGCCGTCTATATCGCGATGGCCGGCGATGTGCGAAAGCAGTTCGTTGCGTTGACCCGTGAGGATGTTCACGACGCCACCTGGGAGGTCGCTGGTGGCGAAGACCTCGCCGAGAACGGCCGCGGCGATCGGGTTCACCTCTGACGCGAGGGCCACGCACGTGTTGCCCGAGCAAATGACCGGGGCCAACAGCGCGATCAACCCCAGCAGCGGGAGGGCATCGCCGGCCACCACCGCGACCACGCCCGTAGGCTCGGGGACGGTGAAGTTGTAGTAGGGCCCGGTCACCGGGTTGTTGCAACCCAAGACCTGCCCGTACTTGTCGGCCCAGCCGGCGAAACTCACGAGCCGATCGATGGATGCCTCGACCTCTGCTGTCGAAGAGAGGATTGGTTTGGCCTTCGGAGCGGACTTGCCGCTTGGTGGTTTGCCTTTGGCTGGCTTGGCCTTGGGAAGCGTCACGGCGTCGAGGGCTGCGGCCAGTTCAGCGCGTTTGCCTTCCATCATTTCGGCCATGCGGTACATGACTTGGCCGCGGTTGTAAGCGCTCGCGGCCGCCCACTTGGCTTGGACGCCGCGGGCGGCCTCGACGGCATCGCGCAGGTCTTTCCGCGATGCGAGGCAGACGTTGACGGTGCCGCCCACGGTCTCTACCGGCATGGAACGCCCGGATTCAGACCGCGGGAACGCGCCGCCGATGAACAACTTGTACGTCTTTTGAACGTCGAGCCGGGCCATGCCAACTTTCCTCTTTGGAACCACTTTCCTTTGTCGAGCGACCTTCTTGGAGCCATGGAACCGGAACCGAAATGGGCAGACGGGGATTCGAACCCCGAACCCTTCGCGTGTAAGGCGAATGCTCTAGCCGTTGAGCTATCCGCCCGGCTATGGGGCAAGTTTACGCCAGCCGCGGGTCGTGGCACCGGTTGGGTTGCGATCAGCGGGTTGGAGCCTGGACGCCGACCATCTTGGGCTTGCGGGCGGGCGCGCGGCGGCGTTCTTGGGCGAGCGATGGGTATGAATCGTTCGGCAGACCACCGAGTTTGACGGCCCGACCGAGCCGGGCCGACTTCTGGATCGCCTCGATGATGGCGACGTCGATCATGCCTTCTGCGCCGCCCGGCTCGGGCTGGCGGCCGAGCCGCACACACTCGGAGAAGTGCTCGATCTCTGGCGCAAACTGGTCGCGCTTCGGGAAGGTCGTCTCTCTCGCGACCTTGCCGACCTTCACGGTCAGTTTCAATTCGCCCTCGTACTCAAAGGCCGGATCGAGGGTGAGTGAACCCTTGGTTCCTAGCAACTCGTAGCGTCCCGCATCGGCCGCTCCGAAACTGCATGTGAACGCGGCGAGGCGTTCACCGGGGAAGCGCATCGCAGCACTCACCATCTCGCCTATCTGTTTGAAACGTTTGTCGTTGCCGGTTGCCTGCAAGGCGACGACCTCGATGGGGTTGGCGCGGAAGAGGTAGCGGGCGGCGTTGATCGAGTAGATGCCGATGTCGTAGAGCGGGCCACCGCCCATCTTGGATTGCAGGCGGGTGTTGCCTTCCTTGACCTGCATCGAGAAGACCGAGGAGAATGCGCGCAGTTCTCCGAGTTTTCCGCTGGTGGCCCAATCGACGGCGGTCATATTGGCGCGTTCGAAGTGAAGGCGGTAAGCGGTCATGAGTCTGACGTCGGCGCGTGCGGCAGCCGCGATCATCGCGCGGCAGTCGGCGGCGGTGGTGGCCAGCGGCTTCTCGCACAGGACGTGGACACCCGCCTTGGCGGCCGCGATCGCGTACTCGCGGTGCATGGTGTTGGGCAGCGCAACGTAAACCGCTTCGAACAACCCTGATTCGCACGCCTTTGCGAACTGGTCGTATCCCGCGGCGAATTCAAGGCCATAGTCATTCGTCAACCGGCGTCGCTTGGCGGCGTCGTCGCTGAAGACGGCGACCAACTTGGAGTTTTGCGCCTGGGCGAAGGCGGGGAGGACCGCGTTCTGGGCGATGTGGCCCGCACCGACGACGGCGTATCGAACCGGGCCCGGCCCCTTGGCAACGACTTTCCGATTGGCAGAACCGCCCATCGACGGGCGACGCTTGACGGAGCCCGCAACTTTCTTGGACAAGCCAATTCTCCTTGACCGATGCTTCCGAACGCATGACGCGGCTTCCCCGCGCCGGAACGGGTTGAGTGTGGATTGACTTTCTGAACGGCGTGTGAAGCCCGGATGAACGGCACGGCAAAGGCGGGAAGACTCTCTCCGGTGCGGAGACGGCGCGGGCGATTTGATTGGCTCGCGGGCGTTCTTGGGCCGTGCCGATCCGGCGGACTCCGTCCTATCGTTCACCCTTGCCTACACCCACCGAAAGAGCCCAACTCCACGTTCAATCTGAGCGCGTCGTCGTTGCCGCCGTCCGACTCCCCGATTCCACCTACGACCACCGCGATCCGTTCGGTGAGATCAAGGCGTTGGCCGAGCAGGCGGGCGCAACGGTGGTGGGCGAACTTTCGCAGCGGCTTGAGCGGCCGGTGGGAGCGACGTACATGGGTTCCGGCAAGGTTGCGGAACTCAAGGGCATCTGCGAGGCGACGAACGCCGACACCATCATCTTTGATCACGACCTTTCGCCCAAGCAGATCAGCAACATCGAGAAGGAAACGGGCAAGAAGGTGGTCGATCGGTCGGAGTTGATTCTCGACATCTTTGCCAGCCGCGCCAGCACGGTGGAGGCCCAGTTGCAGGTTGAGATTGCCCAACTGGCGTACACGTATCCGCGTCTCAAGGCGATGTGGAACCACCTTGAACGGCTCGTCGGCCGGGGCGGCGTGGGCGGGATTGGGACGCGCGGCCCCGGTGAACAGCAACTCGAGATCGACCGCCGGCTGGTTCAGAAGCGGCGGCTTGCGCTGGAGGGCGAACTGGACATTATTCAGGCCCGCAAACGCCGCGAGGTTGCGGCCCGCAAGCGAGAGCACTTCACGGTGGGGATCGTCGGCTACACCAATGCGGGCAAGAGCACCCTGTTTAACACGCTCACGGCGGGCGGCGCGTACGCGGATGATCGCCTGTTCGCGACGCTTGTGACGCGCACGCGTGACTGGGACTTGGGCGGCGGCCTGTCGGTGCTTCTCTCGGACACCGTCGGCTTCGTGCGCGACATTCCGACGCATCTTGTTGCTTCGTTCAAGGCCACGCTTGAGGAGGCGACCCACGCCGACGTCCTGCTGATTGTGCTCGACGTCTCGGATCCGGCGGCGGAGATTCAGTTCAAAACGGTCAACCGCGTGCTGGATGAACTCTTCGAGGAACTCGGCAAGAGCACGCACGATGAAGACCGCTTCTGGGAGCCCCCGCCCCGGGTCGTGCTGCTGAACAAGGTGGACAAACTCAAGGACAACGCAGAACTTTTGGTGTGGCAGAAGAAGTTGCCGGATTCCATCGCCATTTCGGCGCTGCCGGATTCTCAGAGCCGGCTGAGCATGGGCCACGATGAACTGGTGACGTTCGTGCGCACGGCGGCGCTCGGCGATATCGAAGAACTGGATGTGACGCTGCCGCTCTCGGATTCCAAGACGATCACGATCATCGAGAAGCAGGCCGAGGTGCTGGACCGCACCTACGACGGCCGCAATGTCACGCTGCGTGCCCGCATCGGCCGACGCCAACTTGCGCGGCTGCGCTCGGCGGGGGCGCGGATAGAGGCGGCCACGACGGATGGGAAAGTCGTCCCTATCGAGAGCGCACGGGAAGAGCCGACGCGCCCGAGATGGGGCGCTAAAGCAGGGTAACCAGGATTTATCCGTTCATCGGGTCGGGATGTTGGAGTCGGTCCGTGACCCAAGCCCGAAAGCCAGACCGTGCATGAGCAACGTTATCACATTCTGCACGACCGCTTGCCGGCGCAGCGAACCCTCAGATTGCGAAACACTTGCGGGTCCGCCGTGGCAGCCACACCCGGCCGATCGAAGCGCTTCATCAGGTACACGCAACAGATAGAAAATAAAAACGATGAGCAACCCCGCGGATAGCGCTAATACGATGCGTCCCAGTGAGCGACGCGGTTCGCACGATACCGACATTCCACCCGCGGTCGCCACCAGCATGAGCCCGAGCACTGCTTCAAGAGCGGGAACACTTTCGGCCAATTTCAAGCCAAATCCGAACAGCACTCCGTGTGCGCGAAGCGTTGAGAGGAAATTGTCGTAGTCCGTTATTTTGGCAACTGCGCTCCACAGCCAGATAATGCCAAGGCCGGTAGCGAGGCCTTCGGCCGATCGGTGCAAGAGGCCCACGGCTCCCCTGCATCACGCGAGTTTCCGCCGCAAGAAAAATCCGAGGCAAAGCATCAACGCAACCAACCCGGCTATGAGTAATGATCGATTCCAGCGGGCCGGGGCGATCGGGATCAACGCGCCCTCGGGTGTGATAGCAGGCGGAACCGGGATAAACGCCGTAACTTCTGCCCGATACGCTGCGGTCGCGGCGGAGTCCACCGAACCATCAGCGTTTAACACCTCCGTGGTAGATGAATTAAACGCCTTTGGCGCGAGTGACGTCCAATGAAACCTCGCCGCCGCCGGAGCGGCGATCGGCTCGACGACGTCGTAGAACACAACGTCCCCCTCTCTACGCTGCGGTGGAGCGCCGGTCGCCGCTTCAACATACCACCGTCGCTCGACCTTTGGGTGGCGGGCGGGGAAAACGGATCCCGGGATGTACCCGTCCCAGACCCATCCGGAAACCGATCCGTCGGCCGCGTTTGCCACTAATTCCGCGAGTTCCCCCGATTCAGAATTCACGCTGAGCGTCAGACCCAGTTGGTCGGACCGGATCAACGACCGCCCGCCGTCGGTTTCGACCACGATGTCGGGGGCTGTAGAAATCGCCTGACGAATCCACCGCGCAGTCATCACGAAGGATAATTCGGCCCGCTCGCGGGCGTAGCCGAGCGACAGATCGGGGACGACTGAATGATCCCGGTTGGGAAGGATCGGCCGGACATCGATCCGCTCCATCCCCATCGCTCTTCCATTCGCGATAAACGAATGATCCCAGAGCATGACGGCCACGCCCCGAGCCGGGTCTCCCCCGTAAAGCAGATTTCGTGTCTCGATACGGACCCGATCGCCGCCGTCGCATTCCAACGTCGAATGCTGCAGATCAAACATCTCAGCCTTGGTGACGGGGTGGATAGTAACGCTTACCCCGGGAATCGATCGGACCCGTTCGATGACGGCAACGTCGGTCCCATCGGCGAAAGAGGACGCCTTGCGATACCCCACCCGGATCGACGAAGTCCGTTCGTACGCCGCCAAAAACGAGTCAAGAGCCGGCTGCGCGGAAGCACCGGCGGGCAGGGAGAGGAGAATGTACGCGAATGTTCGGCACGCCACGTTCGCGGGCAACCACGCTAACGAAGTACGCGTACCCCGCGTCCCACCGCTGCGGTTGGCCATCATGCCCCGCCACCGCCGCCGCATGTTCCGGAGCCCGTCGCCGCGGTCGCGGACACGGTGTTCAGGCCGCTCGAGTTCCAACAACCCCACGTTCCATCGGCGTTCTTCTTCCATGTACCTTTCGCACAGATAATGTTGATCACCGTTGTGCTACAATCTGTGAATACGGTACCGCTCACGCACCTACTGGCACCGCTTGTGCAGGTGTCGTAGCACGAGTCTCCGTGATTGACACCGGGCACAGAGTTGTATTCCATTGTCTTATAACACGAAGATCCCGCCGGCCGATAGACCGCGGACGCTTCGGTCAGCAACAATCCGAGGAGAGCGGCTGAAAGGACGCCTGCACCAACCAAGCGAGAACATCGATCAACCATCGGAAAATCCTCACGAAGAAGACCGGGATCAAGCCGTCCGCCCCGACTGCTGATACGATCCGGGCGATGATACCCCCCCCAAAGGCAAATCAAGTCCGATGACCTTCTCCCACCACTCTCGAGTTCGCGGCGGGTTTTCCCTGATTGAGTGTTTGGTGGTGCTTGGAATTGTCGCGCTGCTCTTGGCGATCTCGGTTCCTTGGCTCGGGCAGGCGCGGGGAAAGGGATGGTCGGCCGTTTCACTCGCGAACGCCCGCGAAATCGGTTTGGCGGTGCAGATGTACGCCGACGTTTCCAAGGATCTTCCGCCGGTTTTCTTTGCGCCGATCGTTGGTCACTATCCGGAAACACCCCCCCAGCGAGTTGTAACCGTTGGTGGCCCTGCGCGCGGATATTGGTTCGATCACGAATGGGAGTTCCCGGTCGCCATCGATCCGCCGTTGCCCGCCGCGACGTTGCAGTCACCCGGGCTGGTCAGGCCTCGCGAACCAGGTGCCGACTCGATTCGCTATAACGGGCTGCCCGACTTTCGTCTGACGCAAAGCCTTTATGCCACCCCGGCGTTCTGGGACCGCTACACGCAAGCCGGGCCCTCCCAATGGGCCGCACAGACTCTAGGGTCGATTCGGTTTCCGGCGAGTAAAGGGCTTTTGTTTCAACACCATAAACGCGGCCCGAACGGCCGCCAGCAGATCCCGCAGTACGTGGGCGTCCGCGGCGCGATTACATGGGCCGACCTCAGCGTGACCGAGACCGATCACACGACACTGCTTCCGGGCGAGCCTAATTTCTGGGACCACTGGAGGCTTCGACCGCCGACGTTTCTGGAGGACGGATGGGCGGTTCGCGCCACCAAGGACGGCGTTTGGGGACGCGACCGGTAGTTCACTAAGATTGAGTCGCTCTTTAGAACCCGACGCCTTGCCCTTCAGAGTTCGAGAGCACGGGCGGTGGGTCAAAGGCTTTACCGCATTCCCGAGTTTCCAAGCCCCGCCCCGTCCGCCGACTGGAAATCCGGCCCCTGCCGGCCCATACTTCCGCCCCCATCCGGCACCCGCCGGCGGGATTTCGCCACCTTAGCTCAGTGGTAGAGCGATGCTTTCGTAAAGCATAGGTCCGGGGTTCAAATCCCCGAGGTGGCTTTGGGACAAGAGGTTACGATCCGTCCTGAAAAGGATGCGCACCCCCGAAACTGACACTCGCTCATGCCTTCGGCGGAGTTGTCGGGGAGGGCGGCATGGTGTTCAGCGTGTAGCGCGGCTTGCCCGACCCGACTTTCGTTTCCGCGAACCGCACCGTCATCGACTGATGGAGCATGTTGTTGATGGCATGCGGATCGCCGACGCCCGGTCCGATTTTGCCCTTGATGACTTCATTGGTTTCGCTCAGTTTGAACTCGAACGTACGGCTCTTGGGCAGCACGCCCTGAAACTCTCCGGTCTTGTCCGCGAAGCCCTCAATCAGGTTTTCCTTCGCCAGCCGCGAAGCCGAGCGGCGGACCTGCGCCACATCGGAGAATCCGAATCGCTTGCCGCCCGTCTCCACAGCGCAGACCGCCTCACTCTTACCCAGCAGTTCGAGGAACTCCCGCGCTGCTGTGATGGCTCGGTCTTCCATCCCCGCCGCCGCATCCGCGAGACGGTCATCGTCCAAGTTTGTCGCTTCGAGCAGGGCCAGCGTGGCGGCGAGCGCTTCGCCTACCACGCCGCCATCGTCGATCAGCATGGCCTCTTCGCAGTGTTCCTCAAGTTCAAAGCCAAAGGAGCCAATGGCCGTGCTGGTGATGAGGAGTTGGTACTGCGCCTTGTCGGGGACCGGCCCCTTCTCTGCGAGCGGACCCTCCATTCCGGCGGCAATCTTGGAGACTGCATCCGTGAATAACTGCGTCGCCTTGGCCCCAAACTCGGCGAAGATGCCGTGACTGCCGACCACCGGCTTGCCGCGGAAGGTCAGGCAGACGCGGGCGGGCATCCGCGTGTCGGCGGGGGCCGCCGCCAGCCGTCGATTGACCTCATCGAGCCGCGATTGCAGACTTCCAAGGTCGATCACGTCCTCCGCCGGAGTTTCCTTGATCAACTCTCGGAGCGTCGTGCGCTGCGACTGGAGGTCTTTGACCTCTTTGCGTGTCATGGTGTACCTCCCGTAGGCGCGAGTTTCTTCAAATGTTTGCTGGCGGTTCCATCGTCGGGGGCAAGGTCAATCTCGACAAAGCCCTTCGAGGTGTGGTCCCGCCGGTGGGACGACAGGCCGTACCAGTAGGAAGCGAGGCGAACGAGCCGATCAGCGGGGTTCCCCAAGGACGTGATGTATCCGTCAACCTTGTACGCGGCCTTGATCTTGGCGGAATCCAAGAGGTCTGTGTTGGCGGCGGCGAAGGCCGCCTGCGTCACGCCCACGGGCAGGTGATAGAACGTCACCACATCCACGTCGTTGGGCGGGCGGTTCTCCAGCACCTCAACGTGCTCCAGAAAACTTCCATCGACCCATTGGAACCCGGCTTTGAGACCGGCGGCATGGAGCGCGGCCCGGTAGCGGAGCAAGCCGTCGAGGATGGCGCGGCGTTCGTTGCTCGTTCCAAACCGCAGCACCACGTCGGCGAGGGACACGCGGTACGGGGATCGGCTCGCGGAGGTTGGGTCTACTGCGTCGAGCGGGGGGAGGACTCCCCCCGGGCTCCAGTTGGGAAGCGTAACGGTGCTCATAACCCACCCGCCGCGCGGGACGTGTGCTGGAAGCGGGTTGTGGCGGGCGTGTTCATGGGAACCATTATTGTACGTTCAAATCGCTCCGAAATGCCTTGGTTTTTCGCCTCTTCGTTAAGCACAGGTCCGGGGTTCAAATCCCCGAGGTGGCTTTTCTGCCCGTTGCGACGAACCTTGGGCGCGGGACGTCCTTGGGTTTGCGGGCGTTGGGCGGGCGTCGGCTTCACTTACTTTTCGTCGCCGAATTCTTTGAGCCTGAAGGCCTTGCGGTGGCCGTCGACCGGGGTTCCGTCCGGCAGGTGTCCTTTCATGTAGTCCATGGCCCAGTCACCCTTGCCGGTCGTGCGCAGTTTTTCGATGTTGCCCGAGCGCATGGCGGTGAAGGTGAAGAAGTCCTGTTTCAACATCGGGTCTGAATCGATGGAGGCGAACTCGGGTTCCACCGTTTCCAGCAGGGCCAAGGGGAAGGGCACGAGTTGGCAGACGGGTTCGCCCTGTTTGAAGTAGACCTCGACGTTGCGTCGCATGATCTTCCAGTTCATGGTGAAGGTGTAGGGTGCCCAGTCGGTTTCGACGATGCCGTCGAGCGCGTGGACGTTGTCTTTGACGAGGTTTGCGGGGCCGCGGGCCCAGAGGCCGTAGCCGGCATCGGTGCGGAAGAGCCACGGGATGCTGAAGGTGATGATGCCTTGGCCGAAGTGGCTTTTGATGTGACCGACATGCTTGCCTTCGCCATCTGGGAAGGTGAGCGTGGTGGCTTTCATTTCGTCTTTGCCATTCCAGATGGCTGAAAAGTTCAGAGGGCACCCGAGCACCCAACCGCTTTGGTTGGCCATGACCAAGGGCAAACACCTATATGCGAACTTTTCGGGGCTGGCGTCCATCCAGTCGCGCTTGCCGGAAGCGGGCTTGATGCTCCAACCATCAGTCGTGCTGACCTTGAACGCCCGCAGTTTGACACCCATACACCCTCCATTGGCACTGGGCGTTTCACCCGTTGCCGATCAACCCTGTTCAGCCGTTGTACGGCGATTCAGCCAAGATTCTTGATTTTTCGCAACCATTTCCACATCGTCCCGGTACGATATGGCAGTGGTAAGTGTCCGCAGGCACGAACCTTTCGGCGGAATGCTCCGTTCGAAACTTTGCCCGTGCTGGCGCATCCAACCTTAGAATCTGCGGCAATCGCCGCCGCGGTCCGTCTCTCCGACAGGAGTCCTCCATGAACGTTCGCGCCTTGTTTGCCGTTTCTGCACTCGCCTTCAGTGGCGCATGTGTTTCGGCCCAGACTCCTGCCGCACCGAAGGCCCCCACTGCCGCGGCGGCTTCGGAAACTGCGATTGTTCGACCTTCTGGCCGTCCGGAGCGTGACACGCTGCGCAAACTCATGCGGCCGATGACGCTGGCGTACAGCGAGAACCGTCTGGAAGATGTGATCACCTCGATCAAGGATGTCACCGATGCGGACATTGAGGTGATGTGGGCTGATGATCGGGTGGCCGATGGCTTGGATAAAGAAGCGAAGATTACGTTGGATGTCAAGGGCCGGACGGCTCTTTCGGTTCTGGAGGAAGTGCTTGAAATCACCGGTCGCGACGGGCTTTCCACGGGCGGCAATACGTGGCAGATGAGCGACACGGGCACCATCCAGATCGGGCCTCGGTCACGCCTCAACAAGTTCCGCACGATCGTGATCTACTCGATCGCGGACTTGCTCATCGATGTCCCGAATTACCAGAACGCCCCCGAGTTTGACCTTCAGACCGTTCTTCAATCCAACCAGGGTGGCGGGGGTCAGTCTCCCTTCACTGAGAACAACGAGCAAGGGAACGATCGCCGGACTGTGGCCGAAAAGGGACAGGAGATCGTGGACATCCTCACTCAACTGGTGGAACCGGAGCAGTGGCTCGATAACGGCGGCGACTCGGCGAGCATGCGGTTTTTCCAGGGCAGTCTGATCGTGAATGCTCCGGACTATGTTCATCGCGGGTTGGTCGGATATTCGTACTGGCCGTCCAGCGGGACGAGGGTTTCCACTGCCAAAGGCCGGCGTTATGTCACGATCGGAACCCAAACAACCACCAGTCAGATTAGCGGTATCGCGAAAGACCCGGTCATCGTGCCGGATCCCTGATCGGAATTGAGTCCAAGGATTGACCCAAGGTCCGGAACTGGCCTAACATTATCTTCACGCAGGCTTCATATTCCCTTTGCCCCTCCTCACAAACACGCCCTGAGCGGAGAACGTCCTGAGTTCTTCGCCGGGGCGTGTTTCATTGTCGGGCCGGGCCGGCGAGTTGAACTGGCGAACAGCATCGCTTTCTGATATCATCGCGGGCGCGGCCACCTATCGGTTGGGGCCCGTCTCAATTTTCTTTGGAGTCGAACGATGAAGTCTGTCCGCTTGATCGCTGGCCTGTTGATCCTCGCCATCATTGGACTCGCCATCCCGGCCTGCAACACTGTTGAAGGAGCCGGCGAGGACATTGAAAAGGGCGGGGAAGCCTTGCAGCGGGCCGCAGACTGAGCCTAGCGAGCCGCTGCACTATCGGGTGAGTGCCGCGCGGGCGGCTTCGTGCAGGACGCCGTTGGTGGCGAGCACGGAGCCGGTGTTCACGGCCACTGCACCTTCAAAATCCGTGAGCCTTCCGCCTGCCGCTTCGACGATGGGGAGTGCAGCGCAAACGTCCCAGATCTTCACGGACGGTTCGATAACGGCCTCGATGCGGCCGGTCGCGAGCAGGACGAAGCCGTAGCAATCGCTCCAGCCGCGGACCACGCCGAAGTGGCGTTCCAAGATCGGGAAACGGTCGGCGATGCCCGCGGCCGAGAAGTACTGGGGCGACGTTGATGAAACGCACGCATCACCGAGCGTCGCGATCCGCGAGACGCGGGCGGGGACAGGTGTGCCGTCACCAAGTTGGTGGAGGGACGGGATGCCAAGGCCGCCCCATACCCGTTCATCAAGGGCCGGGCACTCGATGACGCCCGCTACTGCGCGGCCGTCGAACTCGATGCCGATCATGGTGCCGAAGAGCGGGATGCCGCGGATGAAACTCGCGGTGCCGTCGATGGGGTCCAATACCCATCGAAAACCGGAGGTGCCTTGGCGTTCTCCCCATTCTTCGCCGAGCACACCGTCGCCAGGGAACGATGCCTCGATGCGGCCCCGGATGAGGGATTCGGCGTCGCGGTCGGCCTTAGTCACCGGGGTGCCGTCGGGCTTGGTCTCAAGCCCGAGCGCGACGCGGTCTTTCCAACGTGAGAACAGGGGGAGGGTTGCGCTGCCGGCCTGCCGGGCAAAGTCCAGGGCTGCTTGAAGCCGGGAGGCGACGCCGGCGACGCTTGGGGGCGATTGCGAATTCAATCTGGGCGCTTTTCGCTGCTGGCTGGGCGCTTTTCGCTGCCGGCATCCGAAACCAAGGCGGGGGCATCCTCACTGGGCGCCGCGACCGGGGCCTCTGGCGGCGGCGGGAAGGCAATACGCTCCATCTCGAGGATCCAATTTTCGACGGGCTCATAGCGCATGAGGTCGATGGGAATCTCCTTGCCCCCGAGCGTCGGGTGCGAGGGCTTGATATGCAGGTGGATGAAAAACTTGTGCCATTTGCGCTTGTCGAACTCGGCGACGTCGTCGGGAATGACCGAACCGCCTTCTGGCAGGCCGAGGCGCAGGCTGGCGGGTTCCCATGTGTAGGTTTTGCGGCGGACGATCGCCACGAGGGCGAACATCCACAATCCCAACCCTGCTCCGAGAGCGGTGATCAGCCACTGCGTGGGGATATCGAGGGCGCTCAATCGCTTCGGGGCCTTTTTTTCTTTGCCGTCCGAGCGTGTCCAGCGTTTGGAAAGTTCCTCTCGGCGCGTGGCGGCGTCGGGGATGAGGACACCTGTTTCGGGATCGGTGCGCGGCAGGAGGGTCTGGGCGGCGTTCAAGCGTCCGATATAGGAAAGTTGTTCGAGCCATTCGGCTTTGCTGGAATGCTCGGCGGCGGCCTTCAGGCGGGCCAGTTCGCTGACGGGGTCATCGACACTTCCGGATTGTCCGGTTTCAAGCGAATCGAGGTAGTTGAACTCGGCGAAAGATGCAGCCCCTGCGCCGCGTTTGGGGTAGGCGACCAGGGCATCGAAGAGGCCCCACATCCCGAATGCGAACAGGCCGACCCCTATCAGGATCATGCGCACCAACCACTTCCGGCTGATGTGGCTGCGGATGACCGGGCCGTCCACTGAAGATTCTTGAACATTCGGCATGGTGAACGGTATTCCGGCGGAGAGGGAAACGACGGCGCAACGCGGCTCAGCCATCGACCTTTTCGAGGGCCAGGCTCCACCAGCGGTCGGCCCTTTGGCAACTTATCCCGCTTTCACTGACGCGGGCAAAGCCACCATCATCGACGCGGCGGACGGGGATCCGGGGCTGTGGGCGGCCGGACGCGATGGCATCGGTCAACCACAGGGAATGCAGACGCCGGGCCCGTTCACCGGCCTCTTCCCAATCTTCTTTTCGCCAGAAAGCCCAACGCATGGGGAACGAACTTTACGCCTTATGCCCCGGCCGCCGTCGGGTGCTGAACCCGACCCTTCCAGACACGACGGCCCGAGAGGTGCAGCCAGAAACTGTGCCATTGCAGGGCCGTGACGGCGACCAAGGCGATGGGGTGGGTGAGGGCTGTCCAAAGGGGTGTGCGCGACCAACGGGCCAAGATGAGGCGGTGCGCCAGCATGATGACGACCGCGAGGGCAGCCCATAGAAGGCCTCGACGGGGTTCCATCGGGAAGGGTTGGAACGCAGCCGCGAGAGGGAAGGCGAGGACGACTGCCCAAGGCAGAACCTGGAACGCCAAGTGCACCACCGTGAGGAAAAGCAGGAGGGCGGGTGTTCCGAGGCCTTCGTAGGCGTTTTTGACAAAGCCGCGCCAGGTGGAGGCTGCCCCGCAATACATGCGGCACGAAGCCACGCCGGTGATGTCGGCAAGGTCGGAGTGCAGCCCCGCCCGACGGACTGCACGCGGCATGCGGATGCCGTCATGCATGGAATCTTTGAATGTTTCGTGACCGCCCGATGCGTCGTATGCCCTTCGACTGATGAAGAGGAACTGGCCGCACCCTGCGCTGGCGGCGGGGTCGTTGCTTCGACGCATCCGCGGGAAGGGGAGATAACTGAAGAGGATGAAGAAGATCATGGGGACGATGAGCGACTCGGCGAACGTGCGCGTCACTTGGCGTGGAAAGCCGCTGATGAGATCGGCCTTCCGGCGGTCGGCCTCGGCGAGTGCTGTGCCGACCGCGCCGGGCTCGAAGCGGACATCGGCATCGGTGAAGAGCATCCACTCACCCTTGGCCACGCCCGCCAGACGCCAGCACGCGTGCTGCTTGCCGTTCCACCCATTGGGCAACGGACCGGTGGGAACGGTGCGTACGCGGGAGTCGCGCTCGCTCAGGGCTTGCACGATTGCGGGTGTTTGATCGGTACTCTGGTCGTCGTAGACGAGAACTTCGATGTTGGTGTGGGCGCTGGCGAGCAGCCCGTTGATGCAGGCTTCGATATTCGCCGACTCGTTGCGGGCGGGGATACAGACCGAAACCAGTCGAGGATCGCCCGCCAAGGCTTCGGCGGGGCGACCGAGCACGCGCAGATTGATTACCGCCATCGTGAGAAGGATGGCGCTTACACACGCCGCGATGATCATGAGGACCAGAAGCACCATCCGGTAGAGTTCTCCAATGTTTCCGATAAGCCCAGCTCGATTGCCTGCGGCAGGGTATTCGGAGCAACCTCAGCAACCGGATTCAGGGGTGATGAATCAGTGATTGGGGTGGGGTTGGCCGCGGCTGTGGCGGTCTCGGGCGGCATCTAACCCGGAAGATTTTCCACGCACGCGCAACCAAAGGTCATAGATGGGGTTGATCGACGGCCGCCCGCCCAGAAGCGGCTGGAAGGGAGCGAGGCTGCGGGCCGAGACGAGGGCCGCCAGGGCGTCTTGGTTGTGTTGCATGGCGGCGAGTATGCCGCGTTGCCAGCCGCCGACACCGGTGCGGAGGGCCGGCGAGCCGTCGGCCCGAAGGGGCTGCACGTCCTGTATGCGGAGGAGGACCTCGGGCCGTTGTTCGAGGCCGAAGGTGTACTCGGCGGCGACGGAGACGACGCGGAGGCGTCCGGGCCAGGCCCGCTCGGCCCTTGCGGCGGCGGCGGCGGCACCCGGGCGTATGTCGATGGGCGTCCGCGGATCGGCGAAGCGGCCCTGCGGAGTGAGCCAGAAGGTGCCCTTTGGGTTTGAAGCAAAGTGCTGGTGCACATAGTCGAGCATCGGGGCCAAGGAATGCGGGTCATCGGGGTTGACGCCGAAGAGGCCGAGACGCCGGAAGAACGAGAATTTTTCGAGTTGGGACCGCTCCATGGGGGCGCAGGCGGGACGGGAAGGGCACGCGAGAGAACCAAGGAGGACGCAGATGAGTGGATCCCACCAACTGGCGTGATTGAGGACCACGATAGCCGGACCCTCGTGGCTGTCGAGGGCTTGCATGATGGTCCAACCGGCGGGTTCCACTCGGACGCTCGCGAACTTTCGCAGGAACAGACGACGGGTATACCGGGCGAAGAAGCGCGCGGTGCGCGGCTCGAACCTTCCGCTCAAAATGGGTGAAGGAGGTTGGGAGGGCGGAGTCGGCATGTTGACTGGAACGGTCGGTTCAGGAAGTGGAAGCGACTTCGATGCCCTGGCCGAACTGAATGGCTTCGAGCGTGACCCCGGCATCTGCGCAGAGCGACCGGGCGGCCGTGACACCGCTCATCAGGACCATGGGGACGCCGGGGCCGGGGTTGGCCGAACCGCCCGCGAGATAGAGCCCTTTGAGCACGCGGCTGCGATTACGCGGCTTGAAGCCGCCCGCGAGTTTGCCGTGCGAGGCGAGGCCGTAGATCGCGCCGCCTTCGGCGTTGTACATGCGCTCGATGCCGTCGGGCGTGAGGGAGCGTTCGACCACGATGTGCTTCTCGATATCTTCCATGCCGAAGCGTTTGAGTTTGTCGATAACCACGGGTCGGTAGGATTCGAGCAGCCCGCCCGCTCCCTCCCAGCGTTGACCGGGCCGGAGGTAGGCGGTGTGGATGAGGGCGTAGAGGGCTTCGCAGCCTGGGGGGGCTTGGTGGGGATCGGTGCGTGAGGGAGCGGCGAGGTAGACCGAGCAGTCGCGGGCGGGGACACCCTGGGAGTAGATGTCGTTGAACTCTGCGTTGGAATCTTTGCTGAAGAGGAAATTGTGATGGGCGAGGTGCTCGTACTGGCGGTTCAGGCCGAGGTAGAGGACCAGCCCGCTGCAGGCGGGGGTGTATTGAGACGCGATGCGGGCCTGCTCGGCCTTTCCGTCGCGGGTCGCTACGAGATCGCGGTTGGTGCGTTGGACGTCGCAATTCGAGACCACCCAATCGGCCGCGATCGATCGCCCATCGTCGAGCGTCACGCCGGTGACGCGGCCGTCACGCGAATCGATCTTGGTGACGCGGCGACCGAGGACGGACTCGACGCCGAGATCGGTGGCGAGGCGTGCGAGGCTGCGGGCCACCATTCGGGTGCCGCCCATGGGGTACCAGCAGCCGTGGTCGACCTGTGCGCTGGCGATGAGGGACAGGATTGCGGGGGCCAGAAAGGGGCTTGACCCGACGTATTGAAGGAAGTGCTCGCACATCTGCCGGACGTGCGGCTCGTGGACCATTTTGTGGATCGTGCCTGCGACCGTGGAGTGCATCCGCATGCCAAGGGCGTCACGCATGACGCCGGGATCCTTCGATGGGTTCTTGACCATGTCCCACACAGATCCGAGGTCTTGATAGAAGAAGACCTTGCCCGAGAGTCGCATCATGCGGCGGCTGTACTCGACGAACGCGCGGTAGCCTGCCCCCGCGTTTGTGCCCGGGAACTGGGCATCGAGCCGCTGGGCCATCACGTCGGGGTTGAGGCAGAGGTCGATGACGGTCTTGTCTTCATAGAAGCACCGCCACTGCGGGTCGAGATTCACGAGGTCGATAAAGTCTTCGACGCTTCGGCCGGCCCGCCGGATGATGCCGCGGAGCACCTGCGGCAGCGTGATGATCGTCGGGCCCATATCGAAGTGAAAGCCGCCTTCACTCAGGACGTTCATCTTGCCGCCAAGATGTTTGTTCTGATCGACGATGGTAACGGAGAGGCCCTTTGAGGCGCACTCGACCGCGGCGGCGAGACCCGCAAGCCCGCCACCCACCACTACGACGCGACCAGCCGATGCTGTCATATCGATGAACTCCGTGAATTGCCCTCGTGCTCTGATGCGTGGATCGTTGCCGCCTCGACCACGGATGCAAGGAGGGGCTTGACGTCGGACGATACATGTTGAGGACCGGGCTCTTGAACCGCCGGCGGCCGGACTTCCGGAACGACTTGCGGTTGGGGTGGGGGCAAGGACACTGGCACAGCCTGTCGCAGGGGGCCGGAAGCGGCATCGCCACCGGAGTTGGCCTTTTCCACGGCAGTTTCTACCACCGGCACCGTTTCGGGAGCGCGGTCCCTTGAACTGCCGCCGTACCACCAACGCAGAAACCGCCCCGTCATCCGCACGAGGCTGGGGCTCATGGTCGTGGTCATGCGGCGGATGAGGCCGTTGCTTTCGGTCACCCACACCGGGTGCGTCATCGCGAGCAGGCCTTCTTCGCCGCGTGAGATGCCGATGCCGCTTGGGCCGCGGCCGCCCAGGCCCACGGCGGGGTGCCCGGTGGGGACCATGGAATCATTGATCATTACTATGCCGGAGACCAGATCGGCGGCGATATCACGCCCGCGTGACCGATCTTTCGTGAAGACCGACGTTGCGAGGTGCTGACCGATGGAGCGGTGAACAGCGAGCATGTCGCGCAGGTTTGCGACGGGCACGACGGCCAGCAACGGGCCGAAATGGTCGCCCTGAACCACCTCGAACCCAGCCCGGCAATCGAGCAGGGCGGTGGGGCGCACAAGCCTGCCCAGTGGCTCGGCCAGCGTTCCTGTTGCATCGCGGGCGCCGGCTCGCAGGGCGGCCTGGGCGAGTTCGTGGCAGCGGTTTGCCGCGGCTTCGTTGATGACGTTGCGCGGGCGGGCTTTGGCGGCGAGTTTGGAGAGTTCGGCAGCAAACTGCGCGTATACGGCCTCGTGCACCAATGCTCGGCGGGGACCCATGCATGTCTGCCCGGCGTTGATGGTGACGGCTGTCCAGATGCAGCGTGCCGCGAACTTGGGGTCGGCGTCGTCGAGCACCAGGGCCGAATCGCGGCCGGAGAGTTCGAGGGTGGTGGGTGTGAGCGTGCCCACCACGGATGCGGCGATGGCTTTTCCGACCGCCGTCGAGCCGGTGAACACCACATGATCGAACCGACGGTCGCGAAGAAGGGACTCACCGGCTTGGCGGGTGGCGGCGAGCACCGTGAGCGCGCCCCGCGGAAGGCCCGCTTCGAGTGCGAGCCGGAGGAGGAGGCCTTGCGTCTTCGGTACGTTCTCGGAGGGCTTGACTGTCACGGTGTTGCCGCCGAGGAGCGCGTGCACCAGTTCGATGCCCAGCAACTGAACGGGGTAGTTCCAGGTGGCGATGATCGCGACGCTTCCCAAGGGTTCACGCCGCTTGGTGACGCGGACGCGGCCCAGCCACCACGGACCGCCCCGCTGCCGTCTGGGCTTGAGGAGGGCGGGTGCGCGGCTCTCGGCCCAGCCGATGGCACCCAGAAGCGGAGCGACGTCGGCGAAGAGCGCCTCTTGGACGGTTTTGTCGGTTTCGTCCTGCATGAGGTCACACAGTTCGGACTGGTGATGGGCCACAAGGCGTCGGAAGCGACCGGCCCACGCGACTCTTTCACCAATGGATGCTTTGAACCACGCTTCGCAGACCGGGGCGGGCGCCTTCGGCGACGGGCTTTCTGTCGGGATTTCGGTGGGGGCTTGCATCGGAAGGCTGGTGATCGCACGAATTGGGGACAGTAAGGGCATGGCGGGTAGGACCGTGCCGGGCCCGTGAGCCACTACTGTACGAACTCTTACGCCACCACTCCGGCCAATTTCGGCGCCCCGAACTCTTGAGCGAATGAACCCCACTCCTTTCATCACGACCGCGACTCCGAGCACCCAAACCCGTGACGCTTCTGTCGCCATCGTTGGCGCGGGGCCCGGCGGGCTTGCCGCGGCCGTGCTGCTCGCGGCGTCCGGAGTCAAATGCACCGTCTATGAGTCGCAGCCCACCGTCGGTGGACGGACCGCTCGCATCTCGTTGGGCGACTACCACTTTGACCGCGGCCCGACGTTCTTCATGATGCCCTATGTGCTGGAAGAGGTCTTCGCGGCGGCCGGCAAGCGTCTCGGTGATTACGTCAAGATGCACCGGCTCGACCCGATGTACCGTCTGCTGCTGGGGCGGCCGGGCGAAGCGCCCATCACGCTCGACACGACGCAGGACATCGCCCGCATGGCCGAGCGGCTGGCGAAGATTGATGCGGCCGATGGGGCCAACTTTCCGCGGTTCATCTCCGACAACCGCGCGAAGCTCGGGCGGATGGAATCGACGCTTCGCAACCCCATGCGGAGTCCGCTTGACCTGTTGAACCTTGATACGCTGAAGTTTGCGCCGATGCTCGATCCGCACCTCTCGGTGCACGGCCTTCTGGGGCGCTACTTCAAGCACCCGCTCGTCAAACTTTCCGTGAGTTTCCAGAGCAAGTACCTCGGGATGTCGCCCTTTGAGTGCCCGAGCCTTTTCACCATTCTCCCGTTTTTGGAGTACGAGTTCGGCGTGTGGCACCCGGTGGGCGGGTGTAACGCGCTGATGGACGCGCTCGCGAAACTCGCGACGGAGTTGGGCGTGCACATCGTCACCGGTGCGCCGGTCGCTCGCATCGAGTGCACGGGCACGCGGGCGACCGCCGTCACGATCGGGGGGACGGGCGAGTTGTCGGGACGGACGATCGGGCACGACGAGGTCGTGATTAATGCGGACGCCACGTGGGCCATCAAGAATCTGATCCCGGAATCGTCGCGGGCGGTCGCGGGCGACTATTCGTCATCGACGCTTGATGGGAAGCGGTATTCATGCAGCACATCGATGCTCTACCTCGGTTTGGACCGCACGATCGACCTTCCGCACCACACGATCTACGTGTCGGCGGACTATGAACGCAACCTCGCCGACATCTGCACCCGCGGCGTTCTGAGCGACGACCCCTCGGTCTATGTCTGCAATCCCTCGGCGATCGACCCAACGCTCGCTCCCAAAGGGCACAGCGCGCTGTACATACTTGTCCCCACGCCGAGCCTCAAACCCGGCACGGGCGGCTCGGTGGATTGGAGCACCGCCAGGGCGGGCTACCGTGAAAAGACCTTCCGGCAACTGGAAAAGGTGTTTGGGCTGGGCGACCTGCGGCCGCACATCAAGCGTGAACTTGAACTCACACCGCTCGATTGGGAGGCCTCGAACATCAACTTCGGCGCCACCTTCAACTTGGCCCACAACCTTGGGCAGATGCTCTTCCTGCGCCCGCAGAACAAACTGAAGGGCTTCAAGAACATCTACCTTGTGGGCGGGGGTACCCACCCAGGCTCGGGCCTCCCCACTATTTTCCTTTCGTCGCAAATTTCCACGCGGATGCTCTGCCGTGAACGAGGGATCGCGTTTGCGGGCGACTCGGCGGCAGTGAAAAAGGTCAAACTCAGTCGGGCGTGGATGTAACCCTGACACAGTGTTGTGGTTCGTCGCCGTCAGTCCACGCTCCACCCTCCAGCAAGCGCGTCAGGCAGCATTTTTCTCAGCCGGCGTGCGACCTGTTCGGTGAGTGGCTCCGCGACCCAGCCCGCTGATCGACGTATGCCGACCAGCACGCCCTTGCACGCCGCCCCCGGGCCGTAACCATCGATCAAAAGGCCCGCGTGCTGCACGCCAAACCCGAACACGCCGGCCGCCACTTGCAGAAAAATAGCCATCCGCCCTCCGGCAGGGGCTCGCAGCATCCAAAATTCTCCCGTCCCGACACGGGGAAAAGGCAGCCCAAGGACGGCGGAGATCCCTCGAATATCCGCACTCTCGGCCCCGGCAACCACGTTGCCGTCAAACATCTTCCTCAAACACGCCATCTCGCCCCGTGCATTAAGTTCGCGAGGGTCAACTCGAAGACCTGAAAGTACGCAGAGTTTTCTGATCGGACGGAGCATCAGCCGGCCGGTCCACTCGCATTCAGCGAGGAGTTCGGTCGCGCCAGCAGAAGCCAGCATCTTCTTGCCCGACACTTCGTCATCGATGTAAACTTTTTTAGATGTTGGGCACTCTTTGACGAGCGTGGGGAGCGCCCGACGCCCGGTGATGACGCAGTGCCGCAACGCCCCCGTCTCGGCAAGCCGACTGGAGACCTCGCACCGTTGTGTTTCATCGGGAAGCAGCAGTCTTCCCCCCACCGCGCAACGCACCATCATGCCTCTTCGTCCGAGGCGTCCGGAGATATCGCTCGCCACTAGCTCCCGCTTGTCGACCAGTTTCCTGGTAATCCGACACAGGTCCGCCTCGTCGCCCAGCACTCGCGCCCCCGTAGCGTCGCACGTCACCATCTCCTCCGCGACCGCCCTCCGCTCGCTCAACGCGGACCGAAGCAGGAGCGAGTCGTCGACCACGATCCCGCTAACTTCCGAGATGCCCGTCTCATCTCGCATGAGCCGACGCTTCGATACATGGCAGGTGACAAAGTCGCCAGGCAATCCCCGCCGATTCGGCGGACGTTCTGACGCCACGAAACCGGTGGCCGCTCCCCATTCTCCGGTCATCGCGGACTGTTCTGCGCTCTCACGCGGGATAAAGCCCGTAGGCAGGACCGACCGAACAAATTCATCGGCGTGGCCCTTTCGGCCGCACAGCGCCGAGGTCATCGCCTGATCGCGCCGGAACATCTTTCCGCTAATGTCGCTCCGATCTAGTTCCGTAGGAAGCACCAGAGAGCGAGTGAACTCGCATTCGCCCAGAACCCCCGGTATCGCACGCCGCTGCGTAACCGCGCATCGGGCCGCTTCGTCCACAAGAAGTCCCAAGCCCGATACGGCACACTCCACTCTCTCGGACGGAAGCCCCAGACGATGAGGCGGAAGCGTTGAACGAACCATCTCGGCGGGTGCGCCCCACGCCCCGGAAACATCAGAAACAACCGCTTCATCTCTCGCAAGCAGGCCCTTCGGCGCTTCACCTTCCACAAACTCGCTCGAATGTCCGCGCCGGCCCGAAAGTACGGACCGCCGACCTTGATCGTTTCGGAATCCTTGTCCCGACACTTCGCTTATCTCCCGCTCCTCGGGTAATAGCGCAACGCCAGTGAAGGAACACGTAGCCATCTGGTCCACCATCGCCGACCGGCCGGAAATCGCCGACGCTCGGAGCAACGCCGACACGACCCGCTTTCCCGAAACCTCGCACAGACCAACTTCCTCCGGCAGCACCAAGTCCCCGCTCGCTTCGCAGGAAATCATGACCCCCGCCAACGCCCACCGCCCGCTGAACTTGGACCGCTCCATGAGTGTGCGTGACACCGTCTTTCCCGTCACCGCACACCGCTCCATCGCTTCAAGCGGGAGCTCCCGCCCACTCCCCTCACACCTGTGCCAGGCCGCGACCGGCCGCACTTCGTCAACCGCCCCCGGCACAACGACGAACGCGGACTCGATCACGCACGTTCCGTCGATCACAATCTCCGCCACGACGTGCAACTCTGCGAACTCCACACCCCGCACCGAAACAATTTCCGCCGCGGCACGGGGCGTAAAACGCTCTTTCAGATTCTCACGCTGCGCCCCGCTTCCCGCCGCACTGAGCTCGTTCGCGAGCCGAGCCCGATAAAACTCGACAAACTTGCACAGGTCCGGGTCAGAGCGCACGGCCGCGTCGGCGGCCGCGAAATCAGCGCGATAAGTCGCGGGTTGTGCGTCCAACTGAATCATCGGCTCTTCCACCGACACCGGCCGCAGCTCGACGGACGGCCCCGTCCGCGTCCGAAACGCCACGAGCTTCTCGAGCCGGTCATGCTCGACCGAGACACTCGCCTTGCAGGCCAGTTCTGCATCCAGCCCCACTTC
>Ga0163144_10005348_pt1 | contig 28503 bp, 27 predicted proteins | sample OliLak19BULKMAT1_FD_123175 | JGI IMG/M metagenome (GOLD analysis project Ga0163144, IMG submission 123175) | Freshwater microbial mat bacterial communities from Lake Vanda, McMurdo Dry Valleys, Antarctica - Oligotrophic Lake LV.19.BULKMAT1 | ecosystem: Environmental > Aquatic > Freshwater >... | reverse complement strand
TGCATTAAGGCCACGTATCGGGGTGTCGTCAATCAGTCTTCTGCAATTCCCAACGCATTGATCTTGGCGCGCAGGGTGTTCCGGTTCATCCCCAGCAGTTGAGCGGCCTTAACCTTGTTTCCTGAAGTCACCGACAAGGCGAGCCGGATCAGCGGACGCTCCACCCGGTCGATCACCGAGCTGTGGACCTGCGAATCGCCGCTCTCCCCGCCTGTCACCAGATCGCCCATGACATAGCGATGCAGCAGCGCTTCGACCTCGGCTTCAAAACCCGCATGCCCATTGGCCTGCTCGGACGCCCCCATGCGCATCTCGCGTTCGACATCCATCAGCGTGATGATCGTGTCGGAGCTGAGCACCGCGAGGCGGATCACGAGGTTCTCGAGTTCGCGCACGTTGCCGGGCCAGTCATAGGCCGCCATCAAATCGAGCGCTGACTTCTCGAACGTCCGCGCCGCGAGGCCCTGGCGCTGCGCGCGGATCAGGAAAGCCCGCGCCAGTTCGGGGATATCTTCCTTGCGGTGGCGCAATGGCGGGATCGCGAGGCGCATCACGTTGAGGCGGTAGTAGAGATCCTCGCGGAACTTGCCCTCTTCGACGAGCTTGCCGAGATTGCGCCGTGTCGAGGCGATCAGGCGGGCGCCGCCGGAATCGCGCAGCAGCTTGACCAGTTGCGCCTGCGCTTCGGCGGGCAGGTCGCCGATCTCGTCGAGATACAGCGTGCCGCCCTTCATGTGCACCGCGCCGTCGGTACCGTTCACGCCGAACAGTTCCCGGTTGATTTCGGCCGCCGGCATCGCCGCCAGGTCGAGGCCGATGAACTTGCCATTCTTGGAATGACCGAGCTGATGGATCGCGCGCGCCGCCAGTTCCTTGCCGGTGCCGCTCTCGCCTTCGATCAGCACGGTCAGGTCCGTGTTCATCACCTTGGCGATCAGGCGGTAGACTTCCTGCATGGCATCGGAGCGCCCGATCAGCGGCAAGCCGGCATCCTGCACGGCCTTCTGAGCTTCCGGATGGATCAGCCGCTCGACGCTGGGCGAAGACTTCAGCGCCCGGCGAACAAGGCTCGACAGCACGTCGATATCGAACGGCTTGGGCAAGTAGTCGAACGCGCCATGCTCCGCGGCCGAGGCGGCGGTGAGGATCGTGTTCTGACCGCTCATCACAATGAACGGCAGATCGGGGCGCGCCAGCTTCATCGACGGCAGAAGGTCAAAGATCGACGTGTCGCCGAGATAGACGTCGGTCACGACGACATCCCCTTCCCCGTTGCGCACCCAGCGCTGCAGCGCATCCGGCGAACTGGTCGCGCGCACTTCATAGCCGGCAGACACCAGCGTCTGGTTGACGATCAGGCGAATGCTCGCGTCATCTTCGGCGAGCAGAACGGTCTTGTCGGCCATGTCAGCCGGCCTCCACGAGTGGCAAAAGAACTGTGAACCGGGTTGAGCCCGGCTGGCTGTCGACGCGTATCTGACCGCCATGCGCTGTGACAACTTCACTCACGACTGAAAGCCCGAGTCCACGACCACCCGACTTTGAGCTCTGAAAAACATCAAACATGGTCGCCTGGCGTTCACGCGGGATACCGTGGCCATTGTCTTCGAACGAAATCAGCATGGCGCGCCGCAGGCCGGAGCCGAGCCGCGCCTGCCGCATGGCAAGTCCAGCCGCGTAAGCGGTGCGCACCGTCACCTCGCCCCGGCCATTGTCTTCCGACGCCGCTTCGGCGGCATTTCGCACGATGTTCTGGAAGGCCTGCTGGAGGTGGTCCGGGTCCGCCTGGATGTCCGGCAGCGAGGGATCGAACTCCCGCTTGAACTCTATCTTCGGCCCCATCGCCGCGCGTTCCGCCGCAATCACCTTGTCGAGCAAGGCGTGCACATTGCAACTCTGCATGCGCGGCGCCGAAAACAGCTCGAACGCCGAAAGCCGGTTCACGAGCCGCTCGATGCGGCGCGCTTCGTCCTTGATGATGTCCAGCAGTTCCGACTGTTCCGCGAGCCCCTGGCGCTCGAGCAGTTGCGCAGCACCGATGATGCCTGCCAGCGGGTTTTTCACCTCATGCCCGAGGATGCGGCCGAAACCGGCGGCGCCCGCGATCCCTTCGGATGGATCGCGCGCCGGCGCTTCGCCGAGCACCAAGATGAAATCGCCGCCGTCGACACTGCGCACCCGCACATCGCAGATGGTGCGCATCGGCACGGAAGGTCCGGAGATGGGCGTGGACGGCGCCGTGATTTCGGCAGGCTCTCGCGCGGCCCGGTCGATCAGCTCGAACAGGGGCGAGTCGTGATAGATCACTTCACTCAGAGGCCGGTCGATCATCGCGCGGCGCGACAACTGCAGCAGGGATTCCGCCGCCGCATTCACATTGCAGATGCGCCTGCGGGCATCGATGTGGACAAGGGCGACGGGCGCAAGTTCCGACAGGTTGGCAGGGCGCGTTTGGTCAAGCGTAGGCATTTCAGACCAGCTCCTCTTGTGTTCTTTCCAGATAAGCCGCGCGCAGGGCGCGGGTGAGTTCGGCCGGATTTTCTATCCGGCAGAGGTGTGATCGCAGCGCGCGTCTCTCGCTGTCGGATAGCGGCAGTGACAGGTGATCGATGGCCGCAGAAACATGCTTACGCACCATCCGGAGACCCAGGTTGGCGCCATAGAGCGACAGGGAGTCTGCAATCTGCTCGGAGAGGCTATCGCACTGCTGCGCGAGAGCTGGAGCGCTCCAGCGCCGACCTTCGAGCGAAGCCAGGATTTCCCCCGCGAGCCAGGGCCGCCCCATCGCGGCGCGCCCGACCATCACGCCATGCGCGCCCGACAGCGCGAGTGCTGCTTTGGCAGACGCGGGGTCGCGAATGTCGCCGTTGACGATGACAGGAAGAGACACCGCCTCGACCGTCTCACGCACCGCCGCCCAGTCCGCCGCGCCGGTATAGAACTGGCAGCGCGTGCGCCCATGCACGGTCAGCATCTGGACGCCCTTGGTCTCGGCAATCTGCGCCAGTTCCGGCGCGTTGCGGTGTGTATCATCCCACCCGAGGCGCATCTTCAGCGTCACCGGCCGGTCACCCGCGCCTTCGAGGGCCGCGTCGATGATCTCGCCCGCGAGGCCCAGATCGCGCATCAGCGCCGAACCGGACTGGCCGCCAGTCACTTCTTTCGAAGGGCAACCCATGTTGATGTCGATGATGTCCACGCCCGCGTCCGCCATCAACCGGGCGCCCGCCAGCATGTCGCCGGGGCGGCGCGCGGCGAGCTGCACAATCCAGAACCCGGCGCCCTCATGCCGGCAGGTGCGGCGAACCACGTCCGGCCGGGCCTTGGCGAGTGTCTCGCCCGCAACCATTTCGGACACCACCGCCGGGGCACCAAACCGCACAGCCTGGCGGCGCATCGGCGCGTCGGTCGCGCCGGACATTGGCGCCAGCCAAACCCGAGGTGCCTGAAAATTGATCATTACACTATCTTCACGACTTTTGCCGCACGGGCAAGCGCACAAATCATGAGCAGCACAATATTCGTGCAGAAGGCGAGTTTCCTGCGGCAGTATAGTCACACCCGGAAGGCTCGATTAGAAGCAACGCGATGACTCGCGTAGCTGTTCTTATCGTTGCCGGAGGCAAAGGTCTCCGGGCTGGCGCAGATGCGCCCAAGCAATGGCAGGCCTTGCTGGGGCGGCGGGTGGTGGACTGGTCCATCGACGCGTTTTTGCGCCATCCGGCGGTGACCGACATTGTCGTTGTCGCGAGCGACGACCTTGGTCCGCCCGGCGCCGGGCAGCGTTTTGTCCGGGCCGAACCGGGGGCGACGCGAACGCAGTCGGTTCTGAGCGGGATCGCGGCGCTGGACCTGCCGGATGACGCCAAGGTGCTGATCCATGATGCGGCCCGGCCGGGGATCGATGAGGTCACGATCAATGCTCTGATCGACGCGCTGGACATCTCTGACGCGGCGGCGCCTGCCCTTCCGGTGTCCGATGCCCTGAAGACGGAAAAGGAAGGCCGGCTGAAAACCGTAGACCGGACAGGTCTTTACCGGGTGCAGACCCCGCAAGCCTTTCGCCTCGGGTCCATCCGCAGCGCGCTGGCGGCCGCCGGGCCTGACCTTGTGGACGATCTTGCGGCCGTTGAAGCGGCGGGCGCACGGGTCACGCTGGTTGCGGGCTCCCTGCGCCTTTCCAAGATCACCTTCCCTGAGGATTTCGACATGATGAGCCGTCTGCTTGCGCCGTCGGGTGCGCCCCGTGTCGGCAAGGGCTTTGATGTCCATGAGTTTGAGGCGGGGGATCATGTCACGCTTTGCGGGGTAAAAATCCCGCACAGCGCCAAGCTCAAAGGTCACTCGGACGCCGATGCCGGATGGCATGCGCTGACCGATGCCATCCTCGGCGCCGTCGCCCTCGGTGACATTGGCGACCATTTTCCGCCTTCAGACCCGCGCTGGAAGAATGCCGACAGCGGCCTCTTCCTGAAACACGCGCAGACCCTCGCCCAAGCCAAAGGCTACCGGATCGACAACTGCGACATCACGGTGATCTGCGAAGCGCCGAAGGTAAAACCCCACCGCGAAGCCATGCGGGCACAGACCGCCGAACTCCTCGGCCTGCCGCTCGACGCCGTCAGCGTAAAGGCCACCACCACCGAAGGCCTCGGCTTCACCGGCCGCCGCGAAGGCATCGCTGCGGAAGCGATAGCGGTGCTGATGCCGCTGCGATGACACCCGGCCTGCGCAACAAGCCCCGCCGCTCCGGAATTAATATCTTCAGACGCCTCAAGCGCTTGCAAGATTCCTCCGGAAAACTTGCGCCACACCCTTCAGCGCGGGGTTACACTCGCCCTCGTACCGGGCTCACGCCCCTCCAAAGCCATGGGTGCTTGGCCCGCAACACAGACCTACGCTCATCCTGACCGAAGTCGAAGGATGGGCCAGGCAGAACCATCGCAAGCCCCGGTTCGTCCTTCGGCTTAGCCCACACGATACACGGCGATAAAAGATCGATACCAAGTGATAAAAAATGAGAATCAATGAGAGAAAATCGACATCCGGAATACAAAACCTGCGACAAGCTAAGGCCGTCTGTGAGCGCATTGAGAGGACTTGTGCCTATAGGAAACACCCCGCCCTCAAAATAAAACCAAACCCCGTCAAGCTGTTACCAAACCCTGCCCCAAACCTTGCGCAACACCTCCGCCCACGGACAGACCAAAAACTGACCTCAAAACCCAAATTTTCGAACTCAAGCAGAACTCTTGCAGCCGGCGACCGGCGCCTCACGGAAGGCCCCTGCCCCAAGGGCATGATTTTCAATTGCCCCGCTTCATGACAGCTTCGGTGAAAATAGATCGGGGAGAAATGCCATGTCCGACATCCTGCTGAAGGAACAACACGGACACATCACACTGCTGACGCTCAATCGCCCCGAGGCGATGAACTCTCTGGACTATGAGCTTTATGACGCGCTGGAAGATGCGATCCGCACGTCAGACGCGCGCGCGATTATCATAACAGGGTCAGGTACCCGCGCCTTCTGTTCCGGGGATGATGTGAAGAAGATCCTCTCCAAGGGCGCGCCGGTGACGCCCGAGCGGGCAGCGAAGGCGAAGGATACCGGCGGGCTGACGCCGGCTGCAGACGCCCTTCTGCATACAGACATTCCGGTGATCGCCGCGATCAATGGCTTTGCCCTCGGTTGGGGCGCGGAGCTGTCGATCATGGCGGATATCCGCGTGATGGCGGACACGGCGAAATGGGGCGAAATCTTCGTCAAGCGCGGCCTCTGCTGCGACGCGCCGGGGCTCGGCCGCCTGGCGCAGATCGTCGGGCGCGAAAAGGCGAGCGAGCTGCTGTTTACCGGCGACATCATCGACGCCGCAGAAGCGAAAGAGATCGGCCTTGTCGGCCGCGTGGTGCCGCAGGCGGACCTGATGCCGACGGCGCTCGCCCTCGCCGAGAAGATTGCGGCCAATCCGCCGCAAGCCGTGCGGGCGCTGAAGGCGGGCCTGCGCCGCACGCTCGATCCCGATTGGCGCGACACCGGCAAGTGGGCGATCACCGAAATCCGCAAGCTGATGCAGACCGAGGACGCGAAAGAAAGCGCCGCCGCCTTCATCGAGAAGCGCGATCCGGTCTTCACGGGGCGCTAGTGGCCCTGTAGGTAAGCGCCATGTTTCCAGAACGCCTGCGTAATCTCGCCATGCTGATCCTCGACGACGCCGAACAGGCGCGCCTGAAGATCGCTACCGCCGAAAGCTGCACCGGCGGCCTGCTCGCCGCGCTGTTCACCGAAATTCCCGGCTCCTCCAGCGTGTTCGAGCGCGGCTTCGTCACCTATTCCAACCGCGCGAAGGAAGAGATGCTGGGCGTGCCCGGCGACGCGCTGGCAGACTATGGCGCGGTGTCCGAACCGGTCGCCCGGATGATGGCGGAAGGCGCGCTCGCGAACAGCCGCGCCAACATCTCCGTGGGCATCACCGGCGTGGCAGGCCCCGGCGGCGGCACCAAGATGAAGCCGGTCGGCACGGTGCACATCGCCTGCGCGCGAGAGAACCGCGCGATCATCCACGAACATCTGCAACTGGGTGAGATCAGCCGCGACGCTATCCGGCTGGACGCGGTCGAGACGGCGCTGAAACTTATTCAGGCGCAGATGCGCTGACAGGTCTTCCGGCTCAAAGCAGCCGAGCTTGTGCGCCAATGCCCAAGGCCTCCAGGGTTTCCGGGATTTTGGCACCGAGCGCAAAGAAGCCCTTCGACGCATTCGGCCAGAAGGCGGCATCCCAGTCCCGCCCGGCAAAAGCGAGGCGCTTGCCTGTCGTTTCCAGCGCACCGCGAATTTCGCCGAGAGCAGCGGCGGTCCAGCCGGTTGCCGGCTGCGCCGTGACGATCACGTCCACGTCGAGTCCGAGTGCCCATTCGCGGCAAGCTTCCAGCGGATCGGCCGCGACAGACAAATCCGTCCCCGGCGCTTCGAATTGGCGTGACGCGCGCGAAAGCCCATCAGCAAGTGCCCCGCGCGTGAACGCGAGCGCGGCTTCGCCGGTAGGCAGCGGCGAGCGGCGCGCCGCGAAATGCAGACCCGCGATGGCCGTCACCTGTGTGCCCTTGCCGATGAGCGTTTCCGGGCAAAGGTCCTCGTCTGTCAGCATGAGCGCCACACGGCCTTGGGGCGCCGGGCCTGCGATGTTCAGAAGCTTTGGCGGCGGATTGGAAAACCCCTCGATGGCGTCTGCCCGCCCGGCGAGGCCGGCGGGGCGATACCGGTCGTTGGTATAGGCCGCGATATTGTCTCCCCGCGCGAGATAGGTCTTTCCCGGCGTATGCAGTCCAGCAACCCAGCGCCAGGAGAGCGTGTTGGAGGCTGCATCTGCATCCATCAGATGGCGGAGGAAAAAATCGGCCCCCAGTTCCCAAGGCAAACGCAGGGTGGATATCCAGATCGAGGCGAACCACATGCGCGCGTGATTGGCTAGGTAGCCTTCCTCCGCCAGGTCCAGCACCCACGCGTCAAAACCGTCGATGCCGGTTGCCCCCGCGATGGCGGCTTCGTAGCGCCGACGCAGGAGATTGTCCCGCGCCAGATCGGAGATCAGCGCATCACGGCGGGATTCATACTGCTGCCAGACGGCGGGCCGATGGGCGAGCCAGCCCTTCCAATAGGTGCGCCAACAGACTTCCTTCAGGAACTTATCTGCCGCCGAGGCGGAATGATACGCCAGCGCCATTTCCGCGAGTTCGCGCTCCTCGATCAGGCGATGGCGAACATAGGGCGACAAAAGGGACAGATTGCTTCGGTCTTCCGGGCCATGATCGTAATTGCGGGTTTCAGCATAGTGCCGACCCATGGCCGGGGCGAAGGCGGAGAGACGGGCAAGGCCAGCCTCCCGCGTGGGCATGAAGGAGAAACGTGTCATGCGCGCGACTTAGGCGGGCGATTTCATGCGTCCAGTGCCGCACGACACGTTGCTACGGCGCGGCGCGGGCCCCAAACCTTGATCGCGCTTCAACCAGAAACGCGTTCAGGATGCGGTCGGTTGCCAGGTCGTGGTTGGCGGCGGCGAGGAAGCCGATGACTGGATTGCGGAACTCGTAGTCAATCTCAAGGGAGATGTCGGTGGCGCCGCCGACGGTGTCGAAGATGCGCCATTCGGCGAAGAGCTTTCGGAAGGGTCCGCGCACAAGTGAGGCCGTGACCCGCGCCGTAGGCTCGTCGGCGACAACGTGCGTGGTGAAACGCTCGGTGAAGCCCTTGAAGCCGACCACCGCCTCGCCCTGGCATTCGGTGACACCGGGCTGGACTTCGCGCAGGCCCGATACGCGCATGGCGGTGATCCAGCGGATGAATTCCGGGTATTTCGAGATATCGGAGACGAGCTGAAAACACTCAGCCGACCCGTAGGGCACACGTATGGATTTCGAGAAACGCGGCATGCCTACTTGCGCGCGGCCAGCTGCGCTTCGCGGGCGGCGCGCAGCTTCGCGAAGTCTTCGCCGGCATGGTGACTGGAGCGCGTCAGCGGACTGGCCGAGACCATGAGGAAGCCTTTCGACCGCGCGATCTCTTCATACGATCGGAATTCATCCGGCGTGACGAAGCGGTCAATCGCGGCATGCTTGCGGGTCGGCTGCAGGTATTGGCCGATGGTGATGAAGTCGACGCCGGCAGAGCGCATGTCGTCCATCACCTGCATCACCTCTTCCTTCGTCTCGCCGAGGCCGACCATCAGGCCGGACTTGGTGAACTGTGACGGATCGCGGTCCTTCACTTTCTGCAGCAGGCGGAGGGAATGGAAATAACGCGCACCCGGACGGATCGTCAGATAGAGACGCGGCACGGTTTCGAGGTTGTGGTTGAACACGTCAGGCCGCGCATCGATGACGCGGTTTTCCCAGCCATCCTTGCGCAGGAAGTCCGGCGTCAGGATTTCGATGGTCGCGCCGGGCGCGCGTTCGCGGATGGAATTGATCGTGTGGACGAAGTGCATCGCGCCGCCGTCTTCGAGGTCGTCGCGGTCCACCGAGGTGATCACGACATGGCTGAGCCCCATTTCGGCCACCGCCTCGCCCACCCGGCGCGGCTCGTCCGAATCGACGCCGGGCTTCGGTTTGCCAGTCGCGACGTTGCAGAAGGAACAGGCGCGGGTGCACACATCGCCGAGAATCATCATCGTGGCGTGCTTCTTGTCCCAGCACTCGCCGATATTGGGGCAGCCAGCTTCCTCGCAGACGGTCACCAGGCCCTTCGACTTCACGATGGCGCGTGTTTCGGCATAGCCCTGTGACGTAGGGGCCTTGACGCGAATCCAGTCGGGTTTTCGCATCAAGGGTGTGTCCGGCCGCCCCTGTTTCTCGGGGTGGCGGGGCCGGGGCGCGTTGTTTTTCAGGTCGATGAGGTTTGCCATAGCCGCCAAAATGGCGCCCCGCGCGCGATTCAGCAAGCGTGACATAGCGCAGGCTGCATATGCAGACTTGCAAAAGCGCTTGCTTGCATGACGCTAGATGACAGAATGTTACACAAAACTACGGGAAGAAACGAGTCAGGGCCAACCCGATGCAGCAATCCCTCCAGCCGCTGGTGCCGGCTCCCCTGGCGTACAAGCCGGAGCGCACCCGCATAAACCTGTTCACCGCCCTCTTGCGCGCGTCGCGGGAGTTCGGCGTGAACAAGCCCGTGCTTGTCGATGGCGACGAGCGCATTCTGACCTACAACGACATCATCCGCGCCATCTTCGGGCTGGGCTCGGCGCTCAAGAAGGGCACGAAGCGTGGCGAATCAGTCGGCGTGATGTTGCCGACAGGTGCGGGCGCCGTGATCGGCTTCTTCGCGCTGACGGCGTATGGCCGTGTGCCGGCAATGCTGAACTTCACGGCGGGCTCGAAAAACCTCAAATCGGCGATGCGGGCCGCCAAGGTTAAGCGCCTGATCACAGCGCACAAGTTTGTCGAACTCGGCGGGCTGGAAGACCTGATCGCGGAACTCTCGAAGGTCGCTGAAATCGTCTATCTTGAAGACGTACGCGAAAAGCTCTCGATCGGCGACAAACTGTCGGCGCTTGCCGGGCCGGTGCTGCCTACCTTTGTCGGCGCCGCCCTGAACCACAAGCAGCCCGGCGTGATCCTGTTCACCTCCGGCACGGAAGGCGAACCCAAGGGCGTCGTGCTGAGCCATGAGAACATCATGGCGAATGTCGAACAGGTGCGGGCGCATATCGGGCTTAGTCCGGATACGGACATCGTGTTCAATCCGCTGCCAACGTTTCATTGCTTCGGCCTGACCGTCGGCGCGCTTCTGCCGCTGATAGCCGGTATCAAAGTTATCTTCCACCCCTCCCCTTTACAGCCGAAGGAAATCGTCCGGCGGATCCGCGAGAGCGGTGCGACGATCCTGCTGGCGACTGACACGTTCATCTCGCAATATGCCCGCACGGGAGCCGATGGCGACATGGATTCAATCCGCCTCGCCGTCTGCGGCGCCGAGCGGGTGAAGGACGAGACGCGCGACTATGTGCGGCGCAAGTTCAACATCGAGATTCTCGAAGGCTATGGCGCCACGGAAGCTTCGCCGGTCATCGCCGCGAACCAGTGGGAGCACAACAAGCCGGGCACCGTGGGCCGCCTGATGGCCGGCATGGAGTCGAAACTCGTGCCGGTCGAAGGCATGCCGGAAGGCGGCCGCCTGCACATTCGCGGACCCAATATCATGATGGGCTATCTGCGCCCTTCCAATCCCGGCGCCATCGAGAAGCTGATCGATGGGTGGCATGATACGGGTGACATCGTCGACATCGACGCCGACGGGTTCATACGCATCCTTGGACGGGTGAAGCGCTTCGCGAAGATTGGCGGCGAGATGGTGTCGCTGGCAGTTGTCGAGAATTGCGCCGCAGCCGTCTGGCCGGACCACATGCATGCGGCGGTTACACTGCCTGACCCAAAGAAGGGCGAGCAGGTCGTGCTGCTCAGCGAAGCGCCTGAAGCCTCACGCGGGCCCATTCTCACCTGGGCGCAAAGCCATGGCGTGCCGGAAATTTCCGTGCCCCGGCGGGTGTTCAAGGTGGGCCAGATACCGGTGCTGGGCACTGGCAAGGTCGACTATGGCGCGGTCCGCATGCAGGCCGAGCGCCTGATGAACGACTAGGCGGCCTTGGCCGCGCGAAGGCCTGGCTCCCGAAGGAAGCTGTTGATCACGCCGGCCGTCTCGGCGGCGCGCGTCACGAGGAACAGGTGCCCGCCACCTTCGACAACGTGCAACCGCGCTTCCGGCAGTGCCCAGGCGAGAATCTGGCCGTTGACCAGCGGCACGATGCTGTCCTTGTCGCCCATCATCACGAGCGTCGGCATCTTCAGGAAACGGATGAAGGGCAGGCTCGACCAGCCGGCGAAAGCGAGCAGCTGGAATATATAGCCCTTGGGATCCGGAGGCAGCAGGCCGTCGACATGGCGACCCGCGGAATCGTCCGCCAGATCACCGTAGAGGGTCGCGAAATTCTCGCGCATGAATTCCGGATCGGTGTAGCGGCGGGTATCCACCATCTTCGACAGCGAGGCCGGGCGGCCGGGGATCATCGTCATGCCGGAGGATGTGGCGCACAGGATCAGCCGGTTGACGCGGTTGCGGTACTGGAAGGCGAACTGCTGCGCCAGCGCGCCGCCCCAGGACACGCCCATCACATCGACCACATCGAAACCAAGACGGTCGCCCAGCTTGCGGGCCCAGCGCGCGGCCATCCAATGGCGGTAGGGCCATTGCGTGACGGGGCTGAGGCCCACGCCCGGCACATCGAAGGTCAGGATTTCGCGGTCCGGGAACATGTCGCCCAGCGCCAGTGTCAGCTCGAGGTTTGCGCCAATGCCGTTGAAGAAGACCAGCGGCAGGGCATTTCCGCCCTCCGGTTTTTCCCAATAGGCTGTGCGCAGCATAACGCCGTCGACATCCTGCATGGTGATTTCCGGCATCCGGTTATAGGTGGCCATGGGGCAGTCCTCAGTCGTTGAATACATAGCGGCCGGGAGCCGCATATTGGGCCGGGAACGCGTCGTTGCCGACGCTGGCCGGAGCCGCCTTAAGCGGACCCGCGCGCTCCTTCAACCATTCGCCCCAGCGCGGCCACCAAGAGCCGGCATGCTCTTCGGCGCTGGCCGCCCACTCATCGGGCGTCGGTTTCATCTGTGTGCTGCGGAAATACTTCGCCTTCGGATTTCCCGGCGGGTTGATCAGTGACTGAAGGTGGCCGCTGGACGAGAGGACGAACTCGATATTCTTCGAACCGAGCAGACCGGGTGTCCGGTAGCAGGCCTTCCACGGTGTGATGTGGTCGGTGAGGCCCGCCACCACAAACGCGTCGGCGGTCACTTTCGTCAGGTCTGCCTTGTGGCCCGCCACATCCACCGTACCCGGATGATCGAAGGGCTGATGGAGCGCGATATCAAGATAGTCCGAGTGCAGCTGGGCCGGCAGGTTGGTCGTATCATTGTTCCAGAAAAGAACGTCATAGGGCGGCGGATCTTCGCCCATCAGGTAGTTGTTGACGACATAGTTCCAGATCAGGTCATTCGGACGCATCCAGGCAAACATTCGTGCAAGGTCGTCGCCCTTGAGGATGCCGCGCGCCCTGGACATTTTCCGCGCAATCTCGAGGCTGCCATCCGACACGATCTGACCGATGTCGCTGTCTTCCTTCTGCGGGTTCAGAACGCAGACCATGAAGGTTACTGCGTTGATCCGCTTATCGCCGGCGGCCGCCAGAAGGCTCGCAAACGTAGCCGTGGTGATGCCGCCCGAACAGGCGCCGGACACGTTCACTTTCGGAGATTTGGTGATCTTGCGGATCACGTCCGTCGCCTGGATCAGGCTGTCGATATAGTCGGACAGGCCCCAGCCGCGATGCGCCTTGGTCGGATTGCGCCAGGAGATGACAAAGGTCTGCTGTTCCATCGCGAGGAGGAACTGCACCATCGACGTCATCGGCGTCAGATCCATCGCATAGTATTTGTTGATCTGCGGCGGGATGATCAGGATCGGGGTCTTATAGACCTTCTCCGTGGTGGGCGTATACTGGATCAGCTCCAGCATCTCGTTCTTCCAGACGACCGCGCCTTTCGACACGGCGAGGTTCTCGCCGACCTTGAACGGTCGCTTGTCGACCTGCGAGGGCAGGCCGCCATTCTTGGTCAGGTCTTCGTAGAGGTTCTTCATACCCTTCAGCAGCGAAAGGCCGCCGGAATCGACCACGCGCTTCGTCGCTGCAGGGTTGCCGATCAGCGTATTGGTCGGCGCCATCGCATCAGTGATCATGCCCATCACGAACTTGGCGCGGGCGTGCTCCAGCTCGCTCATCTTGATTTCGCTGACCCACTCGTGGAGGTGTTCCTGGGTCGCGAGGAAGGCCTGCATGCCGCGCTTGTAGAAGAGGTTGTGTTCCCAGGCAGGGTCCTTGAAGCGGCGGTCTTTCTTGTCAGCCTCGCGCTTGGATTTGCCGAGCAGGATTTCCGTGTTCTCGGCCATGATCCTGCGCGCCGCCTTGGCGGTCGTGACCGGATTGGTAACCGACGAGCGCAGCATCATCGCCACCGCGCCCAGCAGCTCCTGCCGGTTAATGCCGCCCAGCAACGGGTTAAGGGCCGTCGTGCTCTGCGCCGCATTCAGGGCGATTTCGTCCTTAGGTGTGCTCATTCTAGTCCCTCCCAGATGCCGCCGGTCTCTCCTGGCAGAGGTCCGCCAGTGGCCGGTCTAGTCGCGTTCCCTTGCCATCCGGCAAAAAGACCGTGGTAAATTTACGCACAAAATTCGTTTCACAGTCAGATTTAGCTGTCAAACTGCTCTCTTGGCCATGAAAACACGCGACCGGATACTTGAAGTCAGCCTGCTTCTCTTCAACGAGGAAGGAGAAAGCGCGCTGTCTTCTGTCGATATTGCCAATGCGATCGAGATCAGTCCGGGTAATCTTTACTATCACTTCAAAGGAAAGGACGCGATCAACCGGGCCCTTTTCGACCGGTTCGAAGAGGAAATGCGGGTCATCCTGCGCGGCTCCAACGGCGGCCTGGCCTCCATCGAGGACAACTGGGTGTACATCTACATCCTGCTGGAAGAGATTTACGACTTCCGCTTCTTCTATCGCGACCTGGCGGGGCTGCTGGCGCGCTATCCCGATCTTGCGGTCCGTTTCCGCAGTCTCGTTGCCGCCAAGCGCCAGACGATTTCGCGGATCCTCTATGATCTGCAAAAAGCCGGAACGCTGTCCATAGACAAGCGGCTGAAAGAGCCATTGACCGACCAGATCATCACGACACTGACCTTCTGGCTCGCCGGCGATGCACTCACCAAAGAGGTCCATGACGGCCCTGCCCTCATCCACAAGACGGTGTTCCAGGTGATGTGCCTGATGGTGCCCTATATGGGCGAGACCGGTCCGGCTGCGCTGGGCCGCATGATCCGTCATTTCGACGAGACCAAAGCGTAAGGGCGAGCCTGCAGGCCCGCCCTCACCTTATTTCCGTTACACGGCGGCTTTCGCAAGCTTCGACCATCCGGCTTTCGCCACGCGGCCACGGCCACCGATCTTCGCGTCGAGCGCTTCGAGTTCGCCCTTCTTGAGGGCGGCGAGCTGCGCAAAGCGCATGATGCCCTCGGCGTTCAGTTTCTTCGCAAGGGCCGGGCCGATGCCGGCGGCCTGCGTCAGGTCGTCAGCGCCTTCCGAAGCCGCGAAGGCTGTTTTGACAGCCTTGGTCGTCTTGCGGGCCGCTTTCTTGGCGGTCTTGGCGACTTCGGCGCCGGTCTCACCGGCAACCGCTTCGATCTCGGCCGACAGGCGCGCGAGGCGTGCCTTCAGGTCGGAATCGGCGACTTTGGCGCGGGCTTTCGAGGTGACCGAAGCCACTTCGTCTTCCAGCTTGTCGATCTGGCGCGAGACTTTCTGGCGAACATCGGTGATGTTTTTCACGCCGAGCAGGTCGCGCATCCGGTCAAGCCGCGCATCGAACTGGTCGCGGGCCTGAACCTGCATGTCGCGGACGGTCTCGATAGTTTTCGACACGCGCTTCGACGCACCGGCCAAACGTTCGTCAGCGGCCAGTTTGGCGCGCACATCATGCTCGATTTCCGAACCACGCTTGACGAGGTCTTCAAACACGTCGGCCGATTGCTTGTTCAGCACATTGGCGCCGGCAAGCGCCGTGTCATAGGCTTTGCCATAGGCGCCGACGCCGGCGAGCCAGATCTTGTAGGCGACTTCGGTGGACTGGGCTTCGACCTGCTTGCCGACAGCGGCAGCCTTTGCGCGGGCTTTGGCCTGAGTGGATTTCACGGGTTTCTTCGCCATGGGGGGCTCCTTTGCGGGGGAAGATGAGTTCATGCCGTCCGGTTTAGGGAAAAAGTCTAGAAAGCGCATACTAATCGCGGTTTGCCTTGAACTGGGGCGGCATTGCCCTCTATCGAGGGCCAGAAACCAGCGAAGAGGAGACCGCCATGAGCGCAGTGGACTATCAGATCGACGGACAGGCCTACGAGGGCTGGTTTGTAACACCTGCGGGCAAGGCGAACGCGCCGCTGGTCGTCATCTGCCATGCCTGGGGCGGGCTCGGCGACAATGAAAAGCAGAAGGCGCAGATCATCGCGGACGAGTTCGGTTACGCAGCTTTCGCCATCGACGTTTATGGCAAGGGCAAGCGCGGCGCGACGCAGGCCGAGAATGAAGGCCTGATGTATCCGCTCGTCGGCAACCGCGCCGAACTGCAGAAACGCCTCGCGGGCGCCATCGCGGCGGCGAAGGCCCATGCCGGCGCCACGAAGGCCGCTGCTATCGGATTCTGTTTCGGCGGGCTGTGCGTCCTCGACATGGCGCGCGCCGGCATGGACGTTCTTGGCGTCGGCTCGTTCCACGGTCTGTTCCGCCAGGCCGAGAATATCCCCGCGCCGAAGATCAAGGCGAAGGTGCTGATCGAGCATGGCTGGAACGATCCGATGGCGACGCCGGAGGACGTGCTGGCCATCGCGAAGGAGTTTGCCGGCGCCGACTGGCAGCTGCACGCGCATGGCCTCGCCACGCACGCCTTCACGACCGTCGGCGCGACAGGCGACGCGACGCAGTATCACGCCGATACCGACCGTCGCAGCTTTGCCTACCTGAAAACTTTCCTGGCCGAAGTGTTCGGCTGAGCGGCAGACGGCGGGCGCCGTTTCCGGCGCCCGTCAGTCTTCGCGCAGGGCGTAGCCGGCCGAGCGCACCGTGCGGATCGGGTCATCGCCGCCGCCGTTGCGCAGCGCCTTGCGAAGCCGCCCGACATGCACATCCACCGTGCGCGCCTCGACATACACATCTGAACCCCAGACCGTGTCCAGCAGCTGCTCACGCGAGAAGACGCGGCCCGGGTGCTGCATGAAGTAATCGAGCAGCCGGAACTCTGTCGGGCCGAGGTGAATGTCGGAGCCCTTGCGCGCCACGCGGTGGGCCACGCGGTCAATCTCGATATCGCCGACGGTGATGCGGTCTTCCTTCAGACCCGGCCGGATACGGCGCAGGACAGCGCGCACCCGAGCCATAAGCTCGGTGGTCGAGAACGGCTTGGTCACGTAATCGTCCGCACCCGTATCAAGTCCGCGGATGCGGTCGCTTTCTTCGCCGCGCGCCGTCAACATGATGATCGGCAGGTTGGGATTGCCCCCGCCTGTGCGAACACGGCGGCAAATCTCGATGCCGCTGACTTTCGGCAGCATCCAGTCCAGCAGCAGCAGGTCCGGCGTGCGCTCGTCCAGCATGATCAGCGTTTCTTCGCCGTCTCCGGCAATTCCGACGTCGTAGTCTTCCTTGCGAAGATTGTAGAGCAACAGCTCCGAAACGGACTTCTCGTCTTCTGCGATCAGCACATAAGGTTTCATGGGGTCGGCTCCATTCTGCAGGCGCGGCCCTTTCGGGCTTAAACCTGGTCCTGTTTCGGACGTTCAAGTTCGGACAGGTAGTCACCGACCACCTGGTAATAAACAAACTCTGCAATATTCGTGCAGTGATCCCCGATCCGCTCGAGGTTCTTCGCCATGAACAGCATGTGCGCGCCGGCCGTGATGCGGCGCGGGTCCTCGACGAGATAGGTCAGCATTTCGCGGAAAACGGAGTTGTAGTGGTTGTCGATGTCGTCATCCGACTCCCAGACGGCCTTGGCCTTGTCGGGGCTCGCCGAGGCGTAGGCGTTCAGGACGTTGTTCAGCTGGCGCGACACGGGTTTCGACATCCGGACGATCGCATTGCGCATTTCGTCATTGACGTTCTCATCGAGGCGCTGCGCGCGCTTGGCAATGTTCTTGGCGAGATCACCAATCCGCTCCAGCTCGCTTGTAATCTTCATCGCAGATAGGATCATCCGCAGGTCGTGCCCCATAGGCTGGCGGCGCGCGATCAGCGACACGATCTGCCGCTCGGCATCGGATTCGATGGCATCCACGAGCGGGTCACGCAACACAACTTCCTTGGCGAGTTCGAGGTCGTTCGCCGATAGCGCCCGCGTCGAATCCACGATCATGGTTTCGGCAATGCCGCCCATCTTCATGATGTCGGCCGACAGCCGTTCGAGTTCTTCAGAATAGGCAGAAACGATATGTTCAGACATGCTTGCCTCGCTCAGCCGAACCGGCCGGTGATGTAGTCTTCGGTGCGCTTTTCGCGCGGGTTGGTGAAAATCTGGTTGGTGTCGCCCAGTTCGATCAGATTACCGAGATGGAAGAATGCCGTGCGCTGCGACACGCGTGCCGCCTGCTGCATTGAGTGCGTCACGATCACGATACAGTAACGGCTGCGCAGATCGTCGATCAGTTCCTCGATCCGCGCGGTAGCAATCGGGTCGAGGGCCGAACAGGGTTCGTCCATCAGGATCACTTCGGGCTGCACGGCAATCGCGCGCGCGATGCACAGTCGTTGCTGCTGGCCGCCCGACAGGCTGGTGCCCGGCGCGGTGAGACGGTCCTTCACCTCTTCCCAGAGACCGGCGCGGCGCAGGCTCTTCTCGACGATGGCATCGAGGTCTTCCCGGCCATTCGCCAGCCCGTGGATGCGAGGACCATAGGCGATGTTGTCATAGATCGATTTCGGGAACGGGTTCGGCTTTTGAAACACCATGCCGACGCGCGAACGCAGCAGGACAGGATCGACATCCTCATCGTTGATGTTCTCGCCGTCCATCAGGATCTGGCCTTCAACGCGGCAGTTCTCGATGGTGTCGTTCATCCGGTTGAGGCAGCGCAGGAAGGTGGACTTGCCGCAGCCCGATGGCCCGATCAGCGCCGTCACCGCGCGGTCCGGGAAGGTCATCGATACGTCGTGGATGGCCTGCGCTTCGCCGTAGAACACCTTGATGTTCCGGCAATCGATGCGCGGGGCGCCGTCCGTGGTGCGCGGGAGAGTGAGTGTGTCGTCCATCATCGCGGGCGTTCCCTGGGTCGTATCCATCACCATCTCCGTTCGTACTTGCGCCGCAGGAATACCACGAGGCCGTTCATAACCAAAAGGAAGGCCAGCAGGATGATGATCATCGCTGAGGTCAGCGGCTCCCATGACCGTTCGGCATTGTTCGACCAGCTGAAGATCAGCACCGGCATCACGGTGGACTCGTCGGTCGGGCTGCGCGGCACATCGCCGACAAAGGCCACCATGCCGATTAGCAGCAGCGGCGCGGTTTCGCCCAGCGCGCGGGCCATGCCGAGGATGGCGCCCGTCAGGATGCCCGGCGCGGCCAGCGGCACGACATGGTGGAACACCGTCTGCATCTGCGACGCGCCGACCGCCAGTGCGCCGGAACGCACCGAAGGCGGCACGGCCTTCAGCGCGGCGCGCGAGGCGATGATCACAACCGGGAACGTCATCAGCGCCAGCACGAGGCCACCGACCAGCGGCGCGGATCGCGGCATGCCGAGGAAGTTTATGTAGAGCGCGGCGCCGAGCAGGCCGAACACGATGGACGGTACGGCGGCGAGGTTGTTGATGTTGACCTCGATGAACTCTGTCAGCCGGTTGCGCGGCGCGAATTCTTCCAGATAGACCGCCGCCAGGATGCCGATAGGCATCGCCACCAGCGCCGTGATCAGCATGGTCAGAAGCGAGCCGACAATCGCTGCCAGGCCGCCGGCCAACTCCGGATAAGTGCTGTCGGAATTGGTCAGCAGCGTCCAGCGCGGCACCCGGTCTATGCGGCCCATTTCCTTAAGCGCCAGCACCCAGGCAATCTGGCGATCCGATATGGTGCGCTCGCTTTCGGCCGACACGATGATCCGCGCTGTGGGGCGGGCCTGAGCGAAATCCTGCGCCCGGCCGGTCAGCAATTCCATCTGCGCCGAACCGGCATCGATGTCCGTCAGACGTCCGGTCGAGACGCCGGCAGTCAGCAGAACGTCCGGCTGTCCGGCATCTTCGGCGCGGTCCACGCTGGCCACGGCGAGCCCGGCAAGGACAGCTTCAAATGCACCGGTACCCGAAAGGCGGAATGTTCCGTCTTCCTCCCCCTGCACCGACGAAATGGTGCCGGCCTTGATCTTCCGCTCACGGACGCCTTGCCCCTTGAGGTAAAGATCGAGGTCGTCATTCAGCGGCGCCGTCAACGTGATTGCGCTGCCGACGAGCTCAGGATTCCCGGCGACCATGCGCGCTGTCGGCAATACGGCGAGCCGCGTCACAAAGTCGGACAGCTCGCGGCGGGAAACGCGGTCTGCCTCGGCTTCGGGGAAAGTTGCGAGCAGGTTATCCCGCACCAGGCTGTAGAACCCCTCGACATTGCGGGAAATATCTTCCGGGCGGCTGGCCGCCTCCGGCGCAATCACGGCCGCATCGAGCGTCACATCATAGCGCACGACATTGTAGTTCGCCGCCGAGAAAGCCTGCGAGCCAATCGTCAGCACCAGAACGGCCAGCGCACCGAGCGCGACAAAAATTGCGGTCAGTCCGTAATAGCGGAAACGCCCATCGGCCGCGCGGCGGCGCTTCAGGTGCTTGGCCGCAGCCGCGCTGGGAGCCGAGGTGCGGGCGGTATCAGTCATATTTTTCACGGTATTTCTTGACGACGCGCAGGGCGACAACGTTGAACGCGAGGGTCACAATGAACAGGACCAGGCCGAGCGCGAAGGCCGACAGCGTCTTCGGATCATCAAAGCCCGTCTCGCCTGTCATCAACGAGACAATCTGTACCGTGATGGTTGTCAGGTCAGACGTCGGGTCCATCGAGATGCGCGCGCTCTTGCCCGCCGCCATCACCACGATCATCGTCTCCCCGATGGCGCGCGACACCGCGAGCAGAAGCGCCGCGATGATGCCCGGCAGCGCCGCCGGTACCACCACCTGTTTGACGGTTTCAGATTTCGTGGCGCCCAGCGCATAGGCCGCGTCCCGCAATGTCTGAGGTACGGCGTTGATCACATCATCCGACAGGGACGACACGAACGGGATCACCATGATGCCCATCACAAGCCCGGCCGCCAGCGCGCTCGTCGGCTGCGCGGCGAGGATCGGCTCGCTCGCCAAGCCGAGCTGAATGGCGGTTTCGTTGAACCAGATCGCGGCTGTCCGGATGCCGGGCGCGACGACCAGCAAGGCGAAGAAGCCGTATACGACGGTCGGTATGCCGGCGAGAATTTCGAGGATCGGCTTGATCCAGGCGCGCGCGCGCGGCGAGGCATATTCCGACAGGAAGATCGCGGAGAAAAGTCCAATCGGCGCGGCTACCACCATGGCGATCAGCGCAATCATGAACGTGCCGAAGAAGAGCGGAAGGGCGCCGAACTCGGCTTCCGTCTGCGCGTTCCAGCGCGTGCCTGTCAGGAAGTCCCAGGCCGAAACCTTCTGGAAGAACTGGAGGCTCTCATAGAGCAGGGACAGCACGATGCCGGCCGTGGTCGCAATGGCCACGCCCGCACAGAGGAACAACACGAGTTCCATGCCATTTTCGACAAAGGCGCGGGCGCGGAAGTTCGGCTTCAACCGTCGCTGCGCGAGGAAAATCCCGCCAGCCGCCAACAGGCCCAGCAGCACCAGCGTGCCGGTATTCACGAGACCGCGCAGTTCGAGATACCGGTTGGTGATCGCCTGGAACACCCGGTCCGCCCCCGCGCTGGCCGCCGTGCCAGCCGCCATCCGCACCGATTCGAGATAGCTCTGCAGCTCCGCCGGCGAAAGGCGCGCGAAAGAGGACGGCAACTCCCGCGTCAACTGGCTGCGCGTCAGGTCCTCGGCGAAGATGGCATAGGCGGTGGCGAGAAGGATGACGGGAACGGTTGCCCACATGGCAACGTAGTAGCCGTGATAATTGGGGCGCGAGTGCATCCGCGAGGTCGTCGAAAGCAGCAGGCGCTCGGCCCGTACGCGTCCCATGAAAAACGCTGCCGAGCCGAAGACCGCAATGAGAGCGATCAGCAACCAGCCCATGGGCAGTTGGCCGAGCTGTTGCAACATTTGGGAACCCTGTGGCCGCCTCATCATTCCCTTAGGAGCGGTGTGTGACAGTTCAGTGACATAACTGTCACATTTCCGCATCGGCGGGCGATCCCTTGTGCCGCAGGCCCAACTCCGCCATTTTCAAAGCCATGACAACGCAAGAAAATTCCGGCCTGCCTTGGCATGGCACCACCGTCATTGCCGTGCGCAAAGGCCCCAAGCTCGTGATGATTTCAGACGGTCAGGTCTCGATGGGGCCGACCATTATGAAGGGAAATGCCCGAAAGGTCCGCAGGATCGCCGATGGAACGATTCTCGCGGGCTTTGCAGGCGCCACCGCCGACGCGTTTACCCTGTTCGAACGGCTCGAGCAGAAGCTCGAGCGTTTCCCCGGCCAGCTGCAGCGCGCCGCCGTGGAGCTGGCCAAGGACTGGCGCACCGAGCGCTACCTTCAAAAGCTGGAAGCCCTGCTGATCGTCGCCGACAAGACCAGCACCCTCGTCATTACCGGTTCGGGCGATGTGCTGGAGCCCGAGCACAATGTTGTCGCCATCGGCTCCGGCGGCAATTTCGCCCTCGCGGCGGCGCTGGGTCTGTACGACTATGAGCAGGATGCGGAAGTGATCGGCCGCAAGGCCATGCAGATCGCCGCCGACATCTGCGTTTATACGAACGGGCATTTCACGGTGGAAACCCTCGATGTTTGACCGGTCCGACATCCGCGCCGCTGCCGAGGCCGGGATCATCACCCGCGATCAGGCGAGCCGCCTCGAGGCCTTCCTCGCGGCCCGCGCCGACCCGGTCACCAAAGCCCTGCCCGAGCAGTCCGAGAATCTGCGTTTCCTCAACAATTTCAACGACATTTTCATCACGATTGGCATCGTCATCCTGGCGATGGGCCTGACCGCCATTACCGGACTGTTCTTTGGCCCGAATTTCTGGTCGATGGTCACCGGTGGCAATGCGGGCGCCTTCGGCGCGGTCATCCTGATGCCGGTGGCCGCCGTAATGTGGCTGCTCGCCGAGTATTTCGGGCGCCGGCGCCGGATGCTTCTGCCGAGCATGGCCGCGATCACGATCTTCACGCTGTACTCGGGCCTCTCGTTCGGCGTGATTGCCAGCGGCCTTACCGGCGCCAATGCCAACACGATCACCAGCCTGACGCAGGCTTGGGACACGCTGGGCAAGTCCGGCATGGGCACGTTCGTCGGCTGCGGCGCGGCAGCGGCGATTGCTTGGCTGCGCTTCCGCCTGCCCTTCTGCATGTTTCTGATGGCGGTCTCTGCCGCCGCCGCCGCGTACACGTTTGCAGGTTTCTTTGGCGATGCCGGTCTGATCTTTGGCGGTTTCCTCTCAATCATCATCGGCCTCGCCACGCTCGCCGCCGCCATCTGGTTCGACCAGAAGGACCCGGGCCGGATCACACGCCTGTCGGACAATGCGTTCTGGCTTCACGTGGCCGCCGCGCCGCAGATCATCCTCGGCCTGAGGGGCATGATCATGGGTGCGCCGAATGCGACGCCCAGCACGCCGGAAGCGGCGCTGCTGCTCGCCTGCCTGATCGGGCTCGGCCTCCTGTCCCTTGCGCTGAACCGGCGGGCGCTGGTTGTCTCAAGTCTGCTCAGCTTCTGGCTGGCGCTCGGACAGGTCGTCGATGCGGTCGGCGGCGGGGGCTCGACCAGTTTCATTGCGACCACGCTGCTGCTCGGCACTGGCATCATCCTGCTCGGCGGGGGCTGGCACACGGCGCGGCGCTGGGTGCTCGGGTGGGTCCCTAAAACGGGAATTGCATCGCGTATCTTTCCGCCCGAGGCCGCATAAGCGCAACACCGCGACCCGTCCAAAAACCGTCCATAAAACAGCCTGTAGACTTCCCCGACTTATGGACGCTCCCATATCAGTTCGAGACATTTCGAGACCGCCCATATGATCCAGCTTACCCCCCGCGAAATCGTTGCCGAACTTGACCGGCACATCGTCGGCCAGAATGCAGCCAAGCGTGCCGTCGCCATTGCCCTGCGCAATCGCTGGCGGCGGAAACAGGCGCCGGAAAACCTGCGCCGCGAGATCACGCCGAAGAATATCCTGATGATCGGGCCGACGGGCGTCGGCAAGACCGAAATCTCCCGGCGCCTCGCCAGGCTGGCGAATGCGCCCTTCCTGAAGATCGAGGCGACGAAGTTCACCGAGGTCGGCTATGTCGGCCGCGACGTGGAACAGATCATCCGCGATCTCGTCGAGGCAGCGGTCGGCATGGTGCGCGAGCAAAAGCGCGCGGGCGTCGCGCAGGCCGCCAAGGACAAGGCGGAGGAGCGCCTGCTCGACGCGCTGGTCGGCGCCGAGGCGCAGCGCTCGACCCGCGACGTGTTCCGCACCAAGCTACGGGCCGGCATGCTGGACGACAAGGAAGTCGATCTCGACTTTGCCGAAGCGGGCAGCAATCCCATGCAGATGCTGGACCTGCCGGGCCAGCAAGGCTCGATGGGCATGATCAACCTCTCCGAAATGCTCGGCAAGGCGATGGGCGGACGCACGAAACGTGTGCGGACGACTGTGAAGGAAGCCTACAAGCCGCTGCTGACCGAAGAGGCCGACAAGCTGGTGGACGAAGAACAGGTGGTGCGCGAAGCCTTGAGCGCCGTGGAAGAAGACGGCATCGTCTTCCTCGACGAGATCGACAAGATCGCCGCGCGCAAGGACCGGGGCGGCGCGGATGTCAGCCGTGAAGGCGTGCAGCGCGACCTGCTCCCCCTGATCGAAGGCACCACGGTTTCGACCAAGCGCGGCGCCGTGAAAACCGATCACATCCTCTTCATTGCGTCCGGCGCGTTCCATGTCGCGAAGCCATCTGACTTGCTGCCTGAACTGCAAGGCCGCCTTCCGATCCGCGTGGAACTCGAGCCTCTGACCCGCGATGACCTGCGGCGCATCATGGTCGAGCCGGAGGCGAGCCTGATCCGCCAGTACGAAGCCTTGCTGGCCGCCGAGAAGGTGACGCTCGTCTTCGAGGACGCTGCCATCGACCGTCTCGCCGACCTCGCCGAAGCGGTGAACAAGTCGGTCGAGAATATCGGGGCAAGGAGATTGCAGACGGTACTGGAGCGGCTGCTCGACGAGATCAGCTTCGACGCCCCGGACAAGGCGGGCGAGACGTTCACGATCACGGCGGCCTATGTGGACGAAAAGGTCGGCACGCTCGCGGGGAACGCGGACCTGTCGAAGTTTATTCTCTGATCATCCGTACACCGTTCACCCCCGCGAAGGCGGGGGGCTCGCAAAGCTCAAGCCTGATCCGACCCCCGCCTTCGCGGGGATGAGCGGCAACAAGAATCGCCAGGCCCTCGACTCGAGCTGCTCACTGCCGCTCGAACGGCAGGCCCTCAATTCCAGATAGCCGGCTTTCTGTCCTTCCACGGACATTCTTTCTCGAGTTGCCCGGCGAGACGGAAGAGGGTCGCTTCGTCGCCGTACCGGCCGGAGAACATCATGGCGAGGGGCAGGCCGTCCGATGTCTGCCAGAGCGGCAGGGACAGCGAGGGCTGGCCGGTGATGTTGTAGGGCGGCGTGAAGGGATAGGTCTTTGCCGAGCGCTTGTCATAGTCCTTGATCTCGAGCGCGAGCGGGTCGAGCCAGTCAACGCGCGGAACCGCCGTGCCGAGGACCGGCGTGAGGTGAACGTCGCACTCCTCGAAAGTCGCCATCACCTGCCGGCTCATGAGGCGCAGTTGTTGCCAGGCCCACATCGCCTGCTGGCCGGTGATTTCGCGGCCCCGGTCATAACCGCGCCGGGCGAGCGGGCCGATGTCTCCGGCGGGCTCGCGCCCTATCACTTCGATGAGACGGGCCATGCCGGCAGCGAAATTCGAGCCGGACACGATGGCCTGCGCCCGGTAGAACTGGCGCCAGTCGATCTTGATGGCCTGCTCGCGCACGTCATGGCCGAGCTCGGCGAGCAGCGTTGCCGTGCGCTGGAGCGCGGCCTGGATTTCAGGATCGACCGGGCGGCCGCTCGGGGTCTCGCCGGACCAGAAAATCTTCAGCTTTCCGGGTGAGCGGCTCACTTCTTCAAGATAGGGCCGCTCCTTCTGGGGATAGGCATAGGGACTGGCGGGCTCGGGATAGCCGGTGGCGTCCAGCATCGCCGCGCTGTCGCGGACGGTGCGCGAGACAACATGATCAACGGAGAGGCCTATGGCGCGGTCCGTGTCCTCGCCGCCATTCGGATTGCGGTCGCGCGTCGGTTTCATGCCCACGAGTCCGCAACAGGCCGCCGGGATGCGGATCGACCCCAGCCCGTCGCTGGCATGGGCAACCGGAACCATGCCCGATGCGACCGCCGCCGCCGCGCCGCCGGACGAGCCGCCGGAGACATGATCCGGGTTCCACGGGTTGCGGCAGGCCCCGAGGCGCGCAGACTGGGTTACGCCGGGGATGCCGAACTCCGGCGTGTTGGTCTTGCCAGCAAGGACAAGCCCCGCGGCGCGGTAGCGGCGCACCAGTTCGCTATCGCCTGCATCGGCGGCAACTTCGGCATAGAAACTCGCCGACGTGCGCGGCCAGCCTTTGACGCGCTGGCCAAGGTCCTTGACCAGGAAGGGCACGCCCGTGAAAGGCCCCTCCGGCAGCGGACCTTTCGCGGTTTCGCGCGCTTCGTCGAAAGCCGTGTGCACGACCGCGTTCAGCGCGGGGTTATGGCGCTCGATCCGCGCCATCGCGGCGTCGAGAAGTTCAAGGGGCGTGACCTGCCTTGTGCGCACAAGGTCCGCGAGACTGAGACCATCGCGGCTTGAAAAGTCGGACATGTTCATGGCGCAGCGCTCCTCCTGTTGTTTCAGGTATTGAGCGCCGGATTTCGGAGACTGTCCAGACAAGGGCTCCGGGATTACGCCTTCGCTTCGCGCCGCACGGGCATGTGCTTCTTGCCCCAGTCTTTCATGATCTTCAGCGCCGGGCGGAGTTCTTCGCCTTTTTCCGTCAGCACATAGTCATAACGCTTCGGGGCGCTGGAATAGAGGCGTCTTTCGAGGACGCCTTCCTCGACAAGGCGCTTCAGGCGTTCGGCCAGAATATGCCGCGTCATGCCGCTGGATTCGGCGAATTCCTCGAACTTGGATTTGCCGAGATAGCAGTCTCGCAGGATGAGCAGTGTCCAGCGGTCGCCGACCACCGAGAGCGTGCGGGCAACGGGGCACCAGTTATCTGACAGCTCTGACCATTTCATAAGTGACAGTTCTAGCGCAGTTTGTCATAAGTTCCAAAACAAAACGTAGGGCCGTCCGGATGGCAAAATTCTTCGAGTTTTTCTTCGACTATACCAGCCCGACCGCCTGGCTGGCATTGCCTGTTGCCCTCGGCGTGGAGGAGCGCACGGGCGCGGAACTGCGCTTCCGGCCGATATTTCTGGGCGGCGTGATGCAGGGCTCCGGCAACAAACCGCCGGGCACCGTGCCGGCGAAGGCGAAGTATATGAACCGCGACCTGCAGCGCTGCGCGGCGCACATCGGTATCCAGGTTCACATGAACCCCGCCTTCCCGATCAACACGCTGGGCGTGCTGCGCGCGACAACCGGCATGACCGACACGGCGGAGCAGCGCCGGTTCATCGCGGCGCTTTTCGAGGCCGCGTGGGGGCAGCCGAACCCGGTTGACCTCGGCGACATGGGACAAGTGGCGAAGGTGTGCGCCGCGAACGGTTTTGACGCGGCGGCCATCGGCGCACTGGCGACGGATCCGGCGAACAAGGAAAAGCTGAAAGCCACGACCGACGAAGCGCTCGCGCGCGGTGTGTTCGGAGCTCCGAGCTTCTTTGTGGACGACGACCTGTTCTTTGGTCACGACCGGCTGGATTATGTGGAGCGGGCGCTCACCTAGGCGAAAATACCCGCCTTCTCGGCCAGCGCCTTGTAGGATTGCTCCGGACGCGGACCAAAGTGCGAGATGACTTCTGCGGCGGCAATATGGCCGAGGCGGGCGCAGGTTGCCAGCGGAAGGCCGCGCGCAATGCCGAACAGGAAACCCGCCGCATACTGATCACCGGCGCCGGTCGTATCGACCACCTTCGCAACCGGTTCGGCGGGAACGGCTATCGGCGCGCCGTCGCCAAACACGACTGAGCCCTTCTCACTGCGCGTGACGGCGGCCACGGCGCACTCCGAATGGAGCGCGCTGAGCGCCGCCTCGAAATCATCCGTTTCGTAGAGCGACTTCAGTTCCGCTTCGTTCGCGAAAACGATGTCCGCATACCCCCGAACGAGTTGCCGGAAACTGGCGCGGTGCCGGTCAACGCAGAAACTGTCGGACAGCGTGATCGCCACCTTGCGGCCAGCTGCCTTGGCGACTTCAGCGGCGTGCACGAAGGCGGCCTTCGCTTCGTCCTTATCGAACAGATAGCCCTCCAGGTAGAGAATGCTGCCGTCACGCACCATCTGGGCATCGACATCGTCCTTCGAAAAAAGAACGGACGCGCCCAGAAACGTGTTCATGCTGCGGTGGCCGTCATCGGTGACGAAGATGATGGAACGCGCCGTGGCGGGTCCGTCCGTCAGCGGAAGGGTGTGGAATGGCACACCGGCCGCCATCATCTCGCGCATGAACTGGTGGCCAAGGTCGTCGTCCGCGATCTTTCCGACATAGGCCGCCGAGGCACCAAAGCTGGCGAGGCCGGCAATCGTGTTGGCGCCGGATCCGCCGGAGGTGATCACGGGGTTCAAAGCATGGGCAGTCAGCAGTTCGGCGCGCGGTTCCTCGATTAGGCTCATCGCATCCTTGGCGATGCCGTGCTGCGCGAGGAAGGCGTCGTCCGCCCGCGCCAGAACGTCCACGATGGCATTGCCGAGACCCACCACATCGAATTTTGCGCTGCTCATGTCTGCTGTTTCCCTGAATGCTCGCCGTTCCCCGCGCCTTGCCAGAGCGCGCCCGTGGACACAAGGCTCGGAGGCGGTTAGAGGCGCGGCCATGAAAAAGATCGCCTATCTTGCCAGCCGCGTGACCCTGCCCGGCTCGCCCATCCGCCGCACCGATGCGTTCGAGCATGACAACATGATGGACGCGCTGCGCGGGCCCTTCGAGGCGCGCGGCTACCGCGTCGAGGACC